>Ga0208739_1000043_pt1 | contig 53014 bp, 54 predicted proteins | sample CryBogCBE27Jul09_FD_184566 | JGI IMG/M metagenome (GOLD analysis project Ga0208739, IMG submission 184566) | Freshwater microbial communities from Crystal Bog, Wisconsin, USA - CBE27Jul09 (SPAdes) (version 2) | ecosystem: Environmental > Aquatic > Freshwater > Lake | place: Crystal Bog... | reverse complement strand
CCCATTAAAGCGGCACGCGAGCTGGGTTCAGAACGTCGTGAGACAGTTCGGTCCCTATCTTCTGTGCGCGAAAGAAACTTGAGAAGGGCTGTCCCTAGTACGAGAGGACCGGGACGGACGAACCTCTTGTGTGTCGGTTGTTCCGCCAGGAGCACGGCCGATTAGCAACGTTCGGAAGGGATAACCGCTGAAAGCATCTAAGCGGGAAGCTCGCTTCAAGATAAGGTTTCTCACCGATTTATCGGGTAAGGCCCCCAGAAGACCACTGGGTTGATAGGCCGGAAGTGGAAGTGAAGCAATTCATGAAGCTGACCGGTACTAATAGGCCGAGGATTTAACTACTTTTTCTTTTTATTAATAAAAAGATAATCGCGTTCACTGTGTGGTTCCCGAGTTACGGTCGGGAACTAAAAACTACATATGTAGAGATGTTCCACCAACACTCGAAAGAGTTTCGGCGGCCATAGCGAGAGGGAAACGCCCGGTCCCATTCCGAACCCGGAAGCTAAGCCTCTCTGCGTCGATGGTACTGCAAGGGGGACCTTGTGGGAGAGTAGATCGCCGCCGGACATCATTTATAAAGAGCCTCGTGCTTTGTGTTAATTTCGATTAGCGCAAAGTCCGGGGCTCTTTTTTATGCACACAGCAACTTGTTCACAATTGAAAATGTTGTACAAATGTTTCCTGCAATCTTGAGTGACTATTGCAAAGTGAAAAAGGAACAATCTCCCGTAGCGATAAATAGTGTCCATCTACTTGGACGTGTGAGCAGTCTTGCAGTGAGCAAACAGATGCCAAGTGGTGACATGGTTGTGGAGTTCAGATTGGTCGTTGATCGCAAGAGTAAACGCGCAGTTAAACGAGAAGTAGACACCTTGGATATCACTGCCTGGCTTTCCCGTCCTCAAAAGAGGGCACTTTCCCTTAAAATCAATGATTGGGTAGACGTTGAAGGGTCTATTCGCAGACGATTTTGGAAATCGCCCACCGGTCTTGCAAGTAGATGGCAGGTCGAAGCAAGCGAATTAAGGAAAATCTAGGTACGGTTTACTCATGGAAAACACTCCTTCTGATGTCCAAGACGTACGTGAATCAATCGCTTTAGTGCAGGTTTTGCCGCTCAATGAACATCCAGGCGCATACGATCAGATCCATGCTCGATTAGAAGAGGCCCTTCGTTCCATAGACGGAATGTAGTTTTTGATGAAAACCCGTCTTGATGCAGAACTCGTTCGTCGAGGTTTGGCTAGATCCAGAGATCATGCTGCAGATCTCATTGAATCACGGATGGTTTTAGTTACTGGTATCCCAGCTAGTAAACCTGCAACTCAAGTCGATGCCGAAACTTCCATTGTTATTCAAGGTCAAAGAGATGATTTCGTATCCAGAGGTGGTCACAAGCTTGCCGGCGCGTTAGATCATTTTGCAGAGATTGATGTTTCTGGAAAGCGCGCACTAGATGCAGGTGCATCAACAGGTGGGTTCACTGATGTATTGCTCAAGCGCGAAGTAAAAGATGTAGTGGCTGTTGACGTGGGATATGGCCAGCTTGCCTGGGAGCTCAGACAAGATCCGCGAGTCATAATTTTGGATAGAACTAATATCCGTCACTTAACTTTGGAGCAAATAGGTGATCCAGCAGAAATCGTCGTTGCCGATTTATCGTTTATATCTTTGACATTGGTCTTACCTGCCTTGGTGAGTGTTTCCAAGAGCAGTGCTGATTTTCTTGTGATGGTTAAGCCTCAATTTGAAGTGGGAAGAGAGAAATTGGGCGCAGGTGGCGTCGTCCGTGATCCACTTTTACGTAAAAGCGCCGTGCAAGAGGTTGCCGATTGCGCATACGATATGGGGCTGGGATGCAAAGGAGTTGTGGCAAGTCCTTTACCGGGGCCTGCTGGCAATGTTGAGTATTTCTTGTGGCTTAAGCGAGGTAGCGCAGAACTTTCAGAGAAAGATCTGGACGCTGCAATTGCAACTGGACCTCAGTAGATTCCATTTTTAGAAAGGGGAGAGTAATGAGAAGTGCACTACTTGTTGTACACCCAACTCGCCCCGAGGCTCTGGCTTTTGCGAAAGAGTTGATCCCTGCACTTTTTGCTCATGGAATTTCAAGCGTGACGAATTTTCCAGATGGAATCGATGGTGCGAAACCGATTCAAGATTCGAAAGATCATGAGATTGCCATTGTCTTGGGTGGCGATGGAACTATGTTGCGAGCAGCAGAGATTGTTTTGGGAACTGATACCCCCATTCTTGGCATAAACCTTGGCAATGTTGGATTTTTAGCTGAAATCAAGCGCCCGAGCGCGCAAGAACTTGCGAAACAAGTCGCAGCGAAAAACTACCGTGGTGAAGCAAGACTACTTCTTGAATTTGAGGTCTTGCGTGGTGGAAAAAAGATTGATTCAGGCTGGGCACTCAACGAACTTACTGTTGAAAGAAGCCATTCGCAGATGGTGGAACTCTTTGTTCAAATTGATGGAAGGCCGTTATCGCGTTGGGGCTGCGACGGTGTTATTTGTGCAACGCCCACTGGTTCAACTGCCTACGCATTTTCAGCGGGAGGTCCAGTTCTTTGGCCGGAAGTAGAAGCGATTGTTCTGCTTCCTCTCGCGGCACACGCGCTTTATTCTCGGCCTATGGTCATCTCACCTGATTCACAAATTGCGATCGACATCGAGTCCCTTGAAGCACTTGTCTCTGCCGATGGATTCCGTAAGGTCGAATTGCAAAAGGATGACCGAGTCATTATCAGGAAAACTGCAAAGAAAATGAGTATCTTGCATATTGAATCTGCTGTATTCACAGATCGATTGGTCGCTAAATTTAAGTTGCCTATTGAAGGTTGGCGCGGTGAGTGAGAAGTTCTACGGTTTAGAAGAGATTTCAATTCGAAATCTTGGTGTAATCGAATCTGCGAATATTGAGTTGCAGCCAGGACTAAATGTCCTAACTGGTGAAACTGGTGCGGGCAAAACGATGGTACTCACCGCCCTTGGTCTGATTCTTGGGGGAAAAAGCGATGCTGATCGCGTGCGAACAGGAAGTGATAGAGCGCATGTCTCTGCAATTTTCTCACTGGACAAGAAGGCGACAAGCGCACTTGGAGATGAGGTTGAGCTCGAAGAGGGAAATTTGCTGATTAGCCGAACCATCTCACCAGATGGAAAGTCGCGAATCAACATTGGAGGAGAGAGTTCTACTGCGGCAAAAGCCTCAGATATCGGATCTTTGCTCGTAGAAGTTCACGCTCAATCAAGCACGCAGAGATTGACTAAGCCGGCGTATGTTAGGCAAATTCTTGATTCCTTTGCCAAAAATGAAGTGTTGTCGAAGGAAGTAGCAGAAGCCTATAACGAGCACACGGAGTTGTCCGCGCGTATTAAGGCTCTCCAGGCTGATCAATTAAACCGGAGCGATGAGATCGCGAATATCCAGGAGTTTCTCAAGGCGTTCAATGCAATAAATCCAAAGGAGGGAGACCTTCAGGAAATTGAATCAGAACTTCTCAGACTTTCAAGCGTTGACGAACTGCAACAAGCGGTTTCAGCAAGTCTAAATTTTCTCGAGCCCGAGGAAATCTCTGTCCAATCTGCCCTCAATTCATCAAAAAAGTCACTTGATCACGCCAACGGCAAAGATCCAGAGCTGGATTCTTTGAGCACTCAATATGGAGATGCGATATTCGCCATTCAAGAGGTGAGCAGCGCTCTTAACCGTTATCTGTCCAAGTTGGATGCCGACCCAACCAAACTTGAATTTCTTCAGCAGAGAAAGAGTTTGATTAATTCTCTCATCAAGAAATACGGCCAGGGTAGTGATCGCGAAGGAGCATTTGTAGAACTCATTGAAAGAGCGAGGTCGGCTGAAAGTCGTATTGAAGATCTGCAAGGTGGCGAGGGGCGGATTGTTGAGCTTGAAAATGAACTAGGGAGAGCATTTAGGATCCTGAAAGAAAAGGCACATGAGCTCTCAACGCGCAGAATGAGTGTTGCAAAGGAACTTGCTGCGAAGATCACAGTTGAGATTCAAGCCCTTTCGATGCCAAGTGCTCAGCTAGTCATCGACATTCAATCTGCCCAAGGAGAAGTTTTTTCCGATTATTCAGTTAATGGGCTTGATGAGATTTCATTACTTTTCACGAGTCACGTTGGTGCAGCCCCCTTACCATTAAACAAAGTTGCAAGTGGTGGCGAACTCTCACGTGTGATGCTTGCCATCGAAGTTGTTCTAGCTGAAGAAACGCCGCTTCGGACTTATATCTTCGATGAGGTGGATGCGGGCGTAGGCGGAAAAGCGGCAATGGAAGTTGGCAGACGCCTTTCACAACTTGCCGATAGCGCTCAAGTGATTGTTGTAACGCACTTAGCGCAGGTTGCCGTCTGGGCAAATAATCATTTAGTCGTTAAAAAGAGTGAATCAGGCTCAATAAGTAACTCAGATGTCTTCTCGTTGAGTCCAGAGGAGCGAAAGGTTGAAATAGCTCGGATGCTTTCAGGTCAATCTGAGTCGGTAACCGCACAGGAACACGCCCAAGAGTTATTGGCGTTGGTGCAGGAAAGAATGATAAGTTAGTGCTCCATGACCAGCCCTCATGTGACTAAACATCTTTTTGTAACCGGCGGAGTCGCCTCAAGTTTAGGTAAAGGGCTCACAGCTTCTAGCCTTGGCAGATTGTTGACCTCCCGTGGCATCCGGGTGACAATGCAAAAACTTGATCCGTATATCAACGTTGACCCAGGAACTATGAATCCATTCCAACATGGTGAAGTATTCGTAACCGATGATGGATCTGAAACAGATCTCGACGTTGGGCACTATGAACGCTTCCTTGACACCAGTCTTGCTGGGTTTGCAAACGTCACAACTGGTCAGGTCTATTCAAATGTTATAGCTAAAGAGCGCCGCGGTGATTATTTAGGGGATACCGTTCAAGTTATCCCTCACATCACCAATGAAATCAAAGAACGCATCCGCGCAATGGCAGGTCCCAAGATCGACGTTGTCATTACTGAAATTGGTGGAACAGTTGGAGATATCGAGTCCCTCCCATTTCTAGAAGCTGCTCGTCAAATTCGTCAGGATGTCGGTCGCGAAAATGTTTTCTATTTGCACGTATCACTTGTGCCATATATTGGACCATCTGGTGAATTGAAGACAAAACCAACACAACACAGCGTTGCCGCTCTACGATCTATTGGTATTGCACCTGATGCAATTGTTATTCGGTCAGACAGGGAAATCCCTGATTCAGTCAAAAAGAAAATTTCAAATATGTGCGATGTAGATCTAGAAGCAGTAGTAGCTGCCGTAGATGCGCCATCCATCTATGACATACCGAAGGTACTCCACAGCGAGGGACTGGATGCTTATGTAGTCCGACGTATGGGTCTTGTATTTAGAGATGTTGCATGGGGGGAGTGGGAGCACCTGCTTAAGACTGTTCATCACCCAGCCCATGAAGTGACGGTGGCTCTAGTTGGAAAATATGTTGATTTGCCAGATGCCTATCTGTCAGTGACTGAAGCGCTACGTGCTGGCGGATTTGCAAACAACTCCCGTGTCAAAATCAAATGGGTTCCAAGTGATGACTGCTCAACCGATGCGAGTGCGAAATCTAGTTTGGCAGGCGTAGATGCAATATGCGTCCCTGGTGGCTTCGGCGTCCGTGGCATTGAAGGCAAAGTTGGCGCGCTTAAATACGCCAGAGAAAACAAGATTCCTACTTTGGGATTATGTTTAGGGCTTCAATGCATGGTGATCGAATCGGCACAAAATCTTGCAGGACTTAAAGGTGCCAACTCCGCAGAGTTTGATCCAGAGACTCCCCATCCAGTTATTTCAACGATGGCAAGCCAAGAAGATATCGTCGCTGGTCACGGAGACATGGGTGGAACTATGAGACTCGGTTTATATCCAGCGCATCTAGCTAAGGGTTCACTTGTCGCTGATCTGTATGGAAAAGCTGAAATTCAAGAACGTCATCGTCATCGATATGAAGTAAATAATGCCTATCGAGAGAAGATTGCTGCAACTGGGCTAGTTTTTTCAGGGATATCACCTGATGGTCACCTGGTCGAGTTCGTCGAACTTCCAAGAGAAGTCCATCCTTTCTATGTAGGTACTCAAGCTCATCCAGAGTTTCTCTCTAGACCCACACGGGCTCATCCACTTTTCTCAGGGCTAATTGCGGCTGCTCTTAAGGCTCGCACGGGTGATGGCTCCTGATTTCTCGCTCATTCGCGAGTATCTCAATCACTTAACAGTCGAAAGAGGGCTGAGTAAAAATACAATCTCAGCGTATAACCGGGATCTAGAACGGTTTTTCACATTCCTTGATGTTCAAAAGGTTGACCCGCTCCGCATTCAAGAAGCGCATCTAACCGATTATGTAGTTTCCTTGCGAATGAATGATCTCTCAGAAAGCAGTATCTCCAGAGGTGTAGTTGCAGTTCGCAATTGGATGGAATTCACAAGTAAGGAAAAAAAGTTTGTGAATCCCATAAAGGATTTCAAACCTCCAAAACCAAATTTGAGATTGCCAAAGGCTCTTAAAATAGAGGAAGTGGCTAGTTTGATTTCCGCTGTATCAATGGGTGATACACCTTCGGCGCTTCGAGATGGCGCGATCGTTGAATTGCTTTACGGAACAGGCGCGCGAATATCTGAAATTGTTGGTCTAAATGTTCAAGATATATCGAAATTTGATGGAGACCAGGTGACAGCGCTTCGCTTAACCGGCAAGGGTGGGAAGACGCGTGTGGTGCCTATAGGCAAATATGCGCAGATTGCATTGGATCAATACTTAGTTCGCGTTCGCCCGGGACTACTTAAAAAGCAAGAGAGCGCTCTCTTTCTCAATTCCAGAGGATCTCGTCTTAGCCGTCAGAGTATCTGGAGCATGATCGCTCACGGGGCGCACTCTGCTGGAATAGCCTCGGATGTTTCTCCGCATTCTCTGAGACATAGTTTTGCTACGCATTTGCTAGATGGTGGCGCTGACATTCGAGTTGTCCAAGAATTGTTAGGACATTCATCCGTGACCACAACGCAGATTTACACACTCGTCACTATCGATAAATTACGAGAGAGTTACGCGCAGGCACATCCCCGCGCAAAAAATTAACGGCCTCGGAGTCTGCGAGCAATAATGCTCTGGTCGCCCTTTGATTCCAAATCGGCAATGATGATTGCAAGTGATTCACGAACTATTCGGCCGCGATCTACAGCAAGACCAAGGTCACCGCGAAGTGCTAAGCGAGCTTGCTCCAGATCGTAAAGCTCCTCAGGAGAAAGGTAGACTGTAATTTTTTCGTCATGGCGTTCACGGCCACTTGGTGACTTATCAAAAGAATTAACCCTACGACGAGGGGTTGTACGTACAGATTTTTTGCCGGCCGCAGAAATAGGACCGTCTGGTTGATCTTCAATAGGAGTAGGCGTGGTCGATGGAACTGCACTTAGCGTTGTTGTTTGGCGAAATAGTTCATCCGCACCTGGCAAGCTCACACGACGACTCATTTAGCTCCTCCTCGGGAAATTAATTCGCGGGCAAGCCTGCGATATGAAATGGCTCCGACCGAGCTACTTGCGTAACTGGTGACCGGCTCTCCTTTAACCGTAGATTCAGAGAATCTGATGGTTCGGGAAATAATTGTGTCTAGAAGCTCATCCGGAAATTCTTTGGCGATGAGTTCGAGTACATCACGAGAGTGACCAGTTTTGCGCTCAAACATCGTTGCAAGAATTCCATAAATTTCAAGCTCTGGGTTTGTATTTTCTCGAATTTTATCGATGGTCTTCTTGACGAGCGATAAGCCGAGAACCGCAAAGTACTCACATTCCATCGGAATGATTACACCATTGGAAGCTGTGAGAGCGTTAATTGTAAGCGTACCTAGTGAAGGGGAGCAGTCGATCAAAATATCGTCATAGTTTTCGATTACGGGAGCTAGCATCTTGCGGAGCTTGTGCTCTTTAGCGATTTCAGTAACGAATGCTGCTTCCGCCGCAGCGAGGTCTTCATGTCCACGAATGAAATCAAGTCCAGCTACGTTCGACTTCAAAATAAAATCATTGATGTTTGCATTGGGATCATTGAGCAAATACCAGATAGAACCGTATTGCTCTTTGAGTTGAAGCTGCTTAATACCAAGTCCAGTTGTCATCGATGCTTGCGAATCAAAATCAATGAGAAGAACTTTGCGACCAAGCTCTGCAAGGGCTGCTCCGAGGTTAATGGTTGTTGTTGTCTTACCAACTCCACCTTTTTGGTTCACGATTGCAATAACCCGCGCCGATCCAGGTTCTGGGCTCTTCACCTTGTCTGGGAAGTTAATTGCCTTTTTGCCAAGAACAACCGATGAGGTAGCGAGATCTTCCCCGCGGTTTGTCGATTTATCTTCCAAGCGAGAAATCCCCGAATTGCTTTTTGCCATGAGGCGGACATTACGGCGGTGCGGTGTACATGGCAAGCGAACATGCGGGTACCTTTCACCCATGACAGATTCATCGGGCGCGACAGGTTTGATATCCGAGGCTGGGGAAAACGCCTTTTCGGTACATCTATCGAACTTTGACGGGCCGTTTGACCTGCTATTACAGCTCATTTCTAGGCACAAAATGGACATTACCGAGGTTGCTCTTGGGGTGGTCACGGACGATTTCATTGCCTACATCAAGTCTCTTGAGGGTTCGGAAGATGGCTGGGACTTGGATCAAACGACTGAATTCCTCGTAGTGGCAGCAACCCTTTTGGACCTCAAGGCGGCAAGACTCTTGCCATCTGGGGAAGTGGATGATGAATCTGACCTAGCTTTGCTAGAGGCCAGAGACCTTCTCTTCGCACGCTTGCTTCAGTACCGAGCCTTTAAGGAGATTGCTGCAATATTCACGGCAAGAATTGAAGTTGCCGACCGGAGTTTCCCTCGCTTGGTGGCTATGGAACCTCATTTTGCCCAGCTCCTTCCTGAGGTTTTGATAGGAGTTGGGGCGGCCCGCTTCGGAGCCATTGCCCAGCGTGTTTTATCCCCTAAAACCCCTCTAGCATTCTCCTCGGAGCACATTCATCAGCCTCTGGTGAGCGTGACGGAGCAGGCAGCCAAGCTCGTTGAGATCCTACGTAAGAGCGGCAGGGCGAGCTTTAGGCACCTTATAGCCGATGCTGAGTCGAGTTTGGTCGTCGTGGCCCGGTTCCTAGCTCTTCTTGAGCTCTACCGTGAAGGAGTAGTTCGTTTTGAGCAGGTCGTAGCTCTGGGCGAGCTCCAAATCACATGGCATGGCGGCGAAAATGGGGAAATTGCAGTAAGTGATGAGTTTGATTTGCCTCCACAAGTACTTGAAACCGAAACAAAAGAGGAATAAATGTCTCAACTAGAACTTAATAGATCGATCGAAGCTATCCTGATGGTCGTTGATGAGCCGGTTAGCGAAGTCATCCTCGCTCAGATTACTGAGGTGCCTACGGAGGAAGTTGTTCAAGCGCTGCGTGCACTTGCTGTTGAATATGAAGAGCAAGGTCGCGGTTTTCAGCTCAAGGAGATCGCAGGGGGATGGCGTTTCTACAGCCATCCAGACCAGGCGCCCATGGTCGAAAAGTTTGTTTTGGACGGTCAACAGTCGCGCTTAACTCAAGCCGCCCTTGAGACTTTAGCTGTAATTGCCTATCGCCAACCGGTATCCAGAGCCCGCGTATCAGCGATCCGAGGCGTGAATGTCGAGGCTGTTATGAAGACGCTTCTTACACGCGGCCTCGTGGAAGAGCGCGGGGTGGAACACGAAACAGGTGCGATTTTGTACGGGACCACTAGTTATTTCCTCGAAAAGATTGGAATTCGGGGGATTGAGGACCTGCCAGCCCTGGCCCCATTCTTGCCCGGCGTTGACGGCTTGGACGAGGTTCTAGCCTCGTTAACCGAGTAATCCCTGCACTGATCTAGCACTTATACTAAACCTCCCACGCCCGTATGGCCGTGATGAGAGGAAGTTTCAATATGGCTTTAACCCGCCTTCAAAAAGTTTTAGCCGATGCCGGTATCGCCAGTCGGAGAGCAAGCGAGCAACTCATCCTTGACGGTCGCGTCAGTGTCGATGGAATTCAAGTTCTTGAACTCGGAACCAAGGTAGATCCAGAAATCTCTAAAGTTGAGGTAGATGGTGAATCAATCTCAACAAAAAAGGACAACGTTTATTTTGCATTTCATAAACCAGCAGGTGTTTTGTCAACCATGTCTGACCCCGAGAATAGACCCTGCCTTGGGGACTATTTCCGCGAAAGAAGTGAACGGCTTTTTCACGTCGGGCGTCTAGACAAGGAGAGCGAGGGACTGATCCTTCTTACGAATGATGGGGATCTGGCTCATCGTGCCACCCACCCCTCTTACGGCATGGTGAAGAAGTACCTGGTTGAAATTGAAGGGGTCCTAACGAAGGAACAGCTATCTGATGCTTTGAAGGGAATCCAGCTGGAGGATGGTCTGGCCAGGGCGCTTTCCATCAAGACGGTGAGGGAGGTAAGCCCAAAGCACTCCTGGGTAGAGATCGACATCCATGAAGGGCGGTATCACATCGTTCGGCGCATGTTCGAATCTTTCGGGCTGCCAGTGATTCGATTGATCCGGACGAACTTCGGGCCCATCCTTTTGGGAGAGACTGGAATCGGCAGATATCGGAAGATCAACGAGGTGGAGTTATTGAATTTATATAAGGTTTTAAAGATAAATCAATAAATAGAATTCAGGAAAAACTTTAAAGCCTTTTATAGGTATTATATGACATCAGATTTTATCGATAAATAGGTAATTAGGTGCTCATTTGTGTTATTAAAATCGATAAAACGGTTATTTAGACCAGCCATAAGATTCAGGCAAAATTTTATCGATATTTGTTAGTGTGTATTTATATATAAAACAATAAATTGTTATAAGCATTAAGTGCTTTTAGAGTGTCCTCCGCCTCTGAGCCTCACGATTGGGTAGTCTTAGACTGTGAGCATCAAAGCCGTTCGGGGAGCCGTCCAACTCAAGGCTGACGATCGTCAGGAGATGCTCGAAGCGGTAAAAGAGGTTCTTCAGCAGATGATGCAGAAGAACAACCTTGCCGTCTCTGACTTGATTTCTGTCATCTTTACCAGCACCCCGGATCTTGTGTGTGAGTTTCCAGCTGTTGCAGCCAGGGAATTGGGAATAGGGGAGATACCCTTGATGTGCTCAGTTGAGATAAATGTTCCCCGTGCCTTGCCGCGCGTGGTCAGGGTCATGATGCATGCAAACACAGGGCTCACGACATCGGAAGTCAAACACATTTACATACGTGGAGCAGAAGTCCTGCGTCGCGATTTAGCGCAGTAGTTTCATGAAAATACGCATCATTGGTGCTGGATTAATAGGCACTTCAATGGCCCTAGGCCTGAGAACCGCCGGTCACTCGGTTCAAATCGAAGATGAAGACCCGGAAATGGAACAGATCGCCCAGAATCTCATCAATCAAACGGGCGAGCTTGTCACCCCGGATCTTTTTATAGTTGCTACGCCAATTTCTTCCATCAACTCGGTCGTCAAGTCTCTTGCCGCAAAGTACCCTAAAGTTGATGTTATAGATATTGGGGGATTAAAGTCTGAAGTTGTCAATGAGATCGAGAGATTTCCAGAGATCGCTGAATTTTACTGCTCTACGCACCCAATGGCTGGTCGTGAGATTGCAGGCGCTCTAGCGGCAAGAGGCGATCTTTTTGAAGGCCGCATTTGGATTATTACTCCAACGTCACGGACATCGTCGACTCTCTACCAAAAGGCAATGATGATTGTTAAGGACCTTGGCGCCTCGGTCGTCGAACGCGACTCTGCTTCACACGACAAGGCTATCGCTGGGATATCTCATCTTCCTCAAGTAATTAGTTCGTTATTGTCGTTAACACTGGAAGACCTGTCTCAAGAAGATTTAGCTCTTGCGGGGCAAGGATTGAAAGACGTATCTCGCTTAGCAGCGTCGGACCCAACTCTTTGGGCTGAATTGCTTCACGAGAATAGGGGCGCTCTTGCACCGCTCCTTGAGCGCTTCGCTAGTCATTTAAATGATTTATCGACTTCTCTACAAAACGATGATCTGAGGAAGACTTTAGATCTTTTGGAAGCTGGGCGCGTAAATCATCGCAGAATTCCTGGCAAGCATGGCGGAAAAAAACGTGATTATTGGTATCTGCCAATTGTGATTGAAGACAAACCTGGTCAACTCGCAGAAATATTTGATGCTTGTGCCCTAGTAAAAGTGAACGTTGAGGATATTGCTATTGAACACACTCCTGGTCAGGAGAGTGGTTTGGTGAATCTAGCCCTTTCCCGTGAAGATGCTTCAAAACTATACGATCAATTGCTCAAGAACAACTGGAAAGTTCACCTTCCTCGAGAATCGATCGGCTAGCTCTCAATAGAGCGTTAAGGTTCTCTTATGTCGACCGTCGTAATAGCAATTGATGGTCCAAGCGGTTCAGGAAAATCCAGTACAGCTCGCGCAATTGCCCAAAGAGCAAATTGGAAATATCTAGACACTGGCGCCCTATATAGAGCCATCACCTGGCTTGCTCTAAGAGACAACGTCACGAATCCCGCGACCATCATTGCTGCGCTCACGGACAATCCAATTAGTTTCAATAGTGATCCAATAGAGCCCAGGATATTTGTCGGTGATACTGACGTTACGTCAGATATTCGTTCTGCTCGCGTGACAGATCAAGTTTCCATCTACTCCGCTATTCCTGAACTGCGCGTTTATCTACTCGAGATTCAGCACCAAATTATCTCTGCTGCGCCACATGGAATAGTTGTCGAAGGCAGAGATATCGGTACGGTAGTTGTTCCAGATGCTCCATTAAAGATCTTTCTATATGCAGATCTAGAACAGCGTGCCTTGCGACGTGAGCGCGAAAGTCAGGAAGACATTTCGTCCTCTGATGTTGCTCAATCCCTTGTTAGTCGAGATGAAATTGATTCCACAAGAAAGATTTCACCACTCAGGATGGCAGAAGATGCCCTAGAAATAGATTCGACAGCCTTGGATCTACCTGAAGTAGTTGAAATAATTTGGCAGTGGGCAAAAAGTCGAAAATTGCTTGGGCTTCCTAAGGTTGCAGTAATTGGAAGACCAAATGTTGGAAAATCCACTCTCGTTAATCGCATTATCGGTAGGCGAGAAGCTATCGTGGAAGATGTCCCAGGTGTCACCCGCGACCGAGTGAAGTATGAAGCCGAATGGAATGGGCGTACGTTTTTATTGATTGACACTGGTGGCTGGGAAGTAAAGCCTGAAGGTATTTCCGAGAAAATCACAGCTGGCGCAGAACTGGCAATCGCCGAATCAGATTTGGTCCTCTTTGTTGTCGACGCGCAAGTTGGTGCACTTGATGAAGATGAATCTCTTCTCACCTTGCTTCGTAAGTCACACAAGAAGGTTATTCTCGTTGCCAATAAAGTGGATGGCACAGGAGAAGAGAACAACGCACATGCACTCTGGAATTTGGGTCTGGGTGAGCCACGCTTTCTCTCCGCCCTTCACGGGCGAGGTAGCGGAGATCTACTTGATTTAGTTGTAAAAGAATTGCCAGAGGTCGGTAGTGAGCCAATTGATGGCGGTTATAGAAGGATCGCACTTCTTGGCAGACCAAATGTTGGAAAATCTAGTTTGCTCAATGCTCTAGCGGGTGAAGCAAGAGTGTTGGTTGACGATGCCGCAGGAACAACTAGAGATCCTGTTGATGAGCTTGTTGAGTTCGGTGGAACGACATGGCGTTTTATCGACACCGCAGGTATTAGAAAGAAGGCCAAGTTCGATAGTGGCACTGATTACTACGCAAGTTTGCGAACAGAAGCTGCCCTTGAACGAGCCGAAGTTGCAGTCATCATTTTGGATGCATCCGTACCCCTTACAGAGCAGGATTTAAGAATCATCACCATGGCAGAGGAATCTGGCCGCGCCATGGTTCTTGTCATGAATAAGTGGGACCTCATGGATGAAGAGCGACAAATGCAGTTTGAGAAAGAGCTGGAGCGGAACTTAGAGCGTTATCCATGGGCGCAGCGAGTAAACCTTTCAGCAAAGACAGGTTGGCATAGGGACCGCCTCGCCCCTGCGCTTCGAACCGCGATTGCGAGTTGGGAATACCGCGTACCAACTAGCAAGTTGAACTCATTCTTGGGAGCACTGGTCTCAGCTACGCCTCCACCTGTAAGAGGTGGCAAGCAACCTAAAATTCGCTTCGCAACGCAAGCCAGTATCTGCCCGCCTAAATTCGTTGTTTTTGCGAGTGAATGGGTCGAGCCAAGTTATAGACGGTTCATTGAACGACGCCTTCGCGAAGAGTTTGGATTTCAAGGCAGTCCGGTCGAGGTCGCTATCAAGGTACGTGAAAAGGCAGAGCGTTCGCGCAAAGAATAGGGTTGAGATATGAATCTAAGTCGTAAAGAGGTTCTCACAATTCCAAACCTCCTCACTGGTATTCGAGCACTTGGAATTCCGATTTTTTTATGGCTTTTGCTCGTTCAGGATCTTCGTGGATGGAGCTTTCTTGTTATGGCGATCGGCGCTTGGAGTGATTACTTTGATGGGAAACTGGCGAGATTGCTTAACCAAGAATCCGAGCTCGGAGCGATGTTGGATCCAGCAATTGACCGTCTATACATTGCAGCCACAGTTATTGGATTAGCGATCAAAAATTGCATTCCATGGTGGTTGGTATTAGTGCTTGCCGCAAGAGATATTTGGATGCTTGGTATGGTGCAGATCTACCGGGGGAAGACGGGGAAAGTCTTCACTGTCACCTTCTTGGGCAAAGCCGCAACTTTTAACCTTCTCTATGCCTTTCCTTTCTTACTTTTAGCAAGCCACTCCGCGTGGGGAGAATTTGCCCATACTTTCGGGTGGAGCTTTGCGATTTGGGGGATAGGGTTGTACCTTCTGACAGCCTTCAACTATTCTCGGCAAGCGTTTGTGACACTAAAGGAGCCTCATGTCTAACATCCCCGCAGATCTAAAGTATTCAAAAGAACATGAGTGGATCAAAAGCGAAACTGCAACCTCTGCAAAGGTTGGAATCACTGACTTTGCGCAAGCAGCACTTGGAGACATTGTTTATGTGCAACTTCCAAAGGTAGGACAGGAAGTTAAAGCAGGAACTGTATGTGGCGAAGTGGAATCGACCAAAAGCGTTTCTGAAATATTTTCCCCTTTAACAGGAAAAGTAACGGCAATTAATTCTGACTTAGAAAAGTCCCCAGAACTTATTAACCAAGATCCCTATGGTGCCGGCTGGATAGCTCAGATCGAGTTTGCGGCAACCCCTTCAGATCTACTTTCAGCCGAGGAATACACCAACCTTACGGCTTGATTTTGTCAGAGAGGGTGAATAGTGTCAGCCTCTACTGCAGATCGAGATTCATTGGAGGAGCACATGAGTGAAGCTCAGAGCCCTCAAGATCCGCAGAACCCTGAACTCACTTCAACGATTCACCTTTCAGCCCTTAGGTCCGTTCCCCGGCCAAGACCGCTAGAAGAGATATTTGAATTGCTCTCAACTCAAGAGCGTGAAGTGATCAGCCAGCTTCCAAGAAATTCGGCAATGCTGATCGTAATTGCGGGCCCAAATAAGGGTTCTCGTTTTCTGATCAATGATGCGCAAACAATCCTCGGACGCGATCCTCAGAGTGAAATCTTCTTAGATGACGTAACTGTCTCAAGAAAACACGCCAAGATTTATCGAGTTCCTTCAGGTGACTACGCAATAGAAGACCTTGGAAGCCTCAATGGCAGCTATGTGAATGGCACCCCAGTGACAGATTCGCGTTTAACGGTTGGCGATGAGGTTCAGATTGGAAAGTTTCGTCTTACTTACTTTACGGGGAAGGGCAACGCATGAGCGTTCCAGCACGCGCATACTTAAGCATCGGAGAGGTACTCGGGAAGCTTCGTTCTGAGTTTCCAGATATCACTATTTCAAAGATTCGCTTTCTAGAATCCGAGGGGTTGATTGAACCACAACGCACTCCATCTGGTTATCGTAAATTTACGGGGGGCGATCTTGAGCGACTTCGTTATGTTCTAGAAGCGCAAAGAGATCAATACCTTCCGCTCCGCGTTATAAAAGAAAACCTTGATGCCCTTGATCGGGGACTCCAACCTTCACCAACACCAGGTGTGAGCGCCAAACCTCGAATTGCTAGTGTTGATGGAGAACTGGCACCAAGTCATTTTGCAGGGGAGAGCGACCTACGTCTTTCACGTACAGAGTTGCTTGAATCCTCAAATCTTCTAGAAGAGCAACTCTCTGAACTTGAATCATTTGGGTTAGTCACGATTCGTGGGCGCTACTACGACGCCGATTCGCTAGCCATCTGTCGAACAGTTTCTGAGATAGCGGCATTTGGAATTGAAGCCCGCCATCTTCGTTCATTCAAATCCGCCGCCGATCGTGAAGTTGGACTTGTAGAGCAGGTCATAACTCCAATTCTTCGCCAAAAAGGTTCCGATGCGAAGGCGAGAGCTGAAGAAGTTTCTAATGAGCTCGCATCTTTGTCTGTAAAGCTTCACGCAGCACTTGTCCGTGCTGGTCTCCACCGAGCTAAGTAATAGTTTCCATGAGCATTCCGGTCGAGGTTGTCGGGGTTCGAGTTGAGATGCCCTCCAATCAACCTATCGTCTTGCTCAAAGAAGTTGATGGCATCAGATACTTACCAATCTGGGTGGGCGCAGTAGAAGCGTCTGCAATCGCATTCGCCCAACAAAATCTTGAACCATCGAGGCCTTTGACTCATGATCTTTTTGATTCAGTACTGCAAATTTTGAATGCGAAAGTTGAGAGCGTGGAAATTACGGATCTGAGAGATGGAGTCTTCTTTGCAGAACTGCATTTGCATGGGGGAGTAACAGTTTCCGCCCGTCCAAGTGATTCGATAGCCCTCGCGCTTCGAGCATCAGCTCCTATATTGGCAAGCGCCGAGCTTTTCACGAAGGCTGGGATTGAGATCCCTGATCAGGCCGACGATGAAGTTGAAAAGTTCAGAGAGTTCCTTGATCAGATCGACCCAGATGACTTCGCAGGCTAAAAAGGTCCTGCAGAGGCAAGCCTGAAGTAAGGGTTGAAGGTTTTTCGTGTCGGTCATTGTTCACGGCCCCAGCTGGTCTTACCCTTGGACAATACCGAATCCCCTCGGTTTCCCCGTAGAAGCGAGTACAAATGTCTGACTTGCCAACCACTGAGACTGTAAACGAAATCGGATATAGAGGTGCAACTGCATGTGTTGCTGCCGGGATTACTTACCGACAATTAGATTATTGGGCGCGCACTGACCTAGTGGGCCCCAGCATCAAGAGCGCATCAGGTTCTGGATCTCAGCGTTTATATAGCTTCCGCGATATTTTGGTCCTTAAGATCGTCAAGCGACTTCTTGATACTGGTGTTTCACTTCAAAACATCCGTACCGCAGTAGAGCACCTTCGTGGGCGCGGTGTTTCAGACTTGGAGAGTATGACTCTCATGAGTGATGGTTCATCTATCTATGAGTGCACTAGTCCTGATGAAATTATCGACCTTCTTCAAGGCGGCCAGGGAGTATTTGGTATTGCCATAAATAAGGTCTGGAGTGAAGTTGAGGGCACTCTAGCTACCCTTCAGGGTGAGTCTGTGGCAGATGGCACACTCATGTCCTCCAGCAACGATGAACTTTCAGAGCGTAGAAAGCGCAAAGGCGCGTAAAACTCTTTATCCTTCCCCAATAGGCATCTGAGTCCACAAGGACCAGGGCCAGTCAAACCAAGGGGGAGCAGTGTCAATCAGAGACACTTTTGTTGATCGACATATTGGGCCTGACGAGAATGAAATCTCTCGCATGCTTAAAGACCTTGGCGCGAAAACTTTAGAAGAGTTGATTGCACAGATTGTTCCTGCGAATATCGCAATGTCTGCAAAACTGGGCGAAGTTATTCCAGAGGAGATCTCTGAGATTGAAGCGATTGCAAAGCTTCGGGTACTTGCAAGTCAAAACAAGATTATGCGTTCATACATCGGCATGGGTTATTACGGAACAATTACTCCACCTGTGGTGCTAAGAAATATTTTGGAAAACCCAGCTTGGTATACCGCGTACACGCCATATCAACCCGAGATTAGCCAAGGACGCCTAGAAGCGATCTTTGCATTTCAAACTGTAGTTTGTGATTTAACAGGGCTTCCAATTTCAAATGCCTCCATGCTTGATGAAGCTACCAGCGCAGCTGAAGCTATGACGCTTGCAAGACGTGTGTGGAGTGGATCAGATGATGCAGCTCTATTTATTGATTCAGAACTGCACGCGCATATCAAGGCGGTCATCTACACCCGGGCTAAGCCACTTAAGATCCCTGTGATTGAAGGCACGCTGGATGATCTGCAATCACTTGGCGCAGATATTTTCGGAGCAGTACTTTCTCAGATCGCAACAACAGGATCGGTAAAGGATCTTCGCGGCGCAATTGAAAAGACTCACACGAAGGGCGCACTAGCAATTGTCGCATGCGACCTACTTGCGCTCACTCTTTATAACTCTCCTGGAGATCTCGGAGCCGATGTTGCTATTGGTTCTGCCCAAAGATTTGGAGTCCCTATGGGATTTGGTGGGCCGCATGCAGGGTTTATGGCGGTGAAAGATGGGTTGGAGCGATCACTTCCAGGACGACTTGTCGGTCAAAGTATTGATACGCACGGTAATTTGGCATTCAGACTTGCTCTTCAAACACGTGAGCAACATATTCGCCGCGATAAGGCAACGTCTAACATCTGCACGGCTCAAGTTCTCCTTGCTGTGATCTCCGGATTTTATGCTATGTGGCATGGACCAGAAGGCTTAAAGTCAATCGCATCTCGCGTTCGAAGCAACACCATGCAACTGAGATCAATCCTCAGAGAGAACGGGCTCGATGTTACTGAGGGCGAAGTTTTCGACACATTCCTTGTTAGCGGGATTGATGCAACCGCTATTCACAAAGCTGCTCACGGCCTTGACATAAATTTGAGATCAGTAGATGCGAAGAGTGTTGGTATTTCACTAGATGAAACCGTCACTCTGAAAGATCTGAGCGACCTCGCTTCAATCTTTGGGGCTCAGAAACTCACCGCGCCAGCTTCTACTAAAATAGCGGGGGAGCGCACAAGTGAGTACTTGCGCCACGAACTCTTTAATTCTCGTCACTCAGAGACATCCATGCTTCGCTACATCAGAGCACTAGCTGATCGCGATCTTGCCCTTGATCGGACGATGATTCCATTGGGTTCTTGCACGATGAAACTCAACGCAACCACGGAGATGATTCCAATTACCTGGCCAGAATTTTCTTCTTTGCATCCATTCGCTCCCGTCGATCAAAGCAAGGGAATTCGAACACTTATTGACCAGCTTTCATCGTGGCTCCTTGAAATTACAGGTTATGACGCAGTTTCTCTGCAGCCAAATGCTGGTTCACAAGGTGAATTTGCCGGTCTACTTGCAATTCGTAATTTCCTCGATGCCAAGGGTGATGAAGCCCGAGATATTTGCTTGATCCCATCAAGTGCTCATGGAACCAATGCGGCAAGTGCCATCATGGCGGGAATGAAAGTTGTCGTTGTTGCATGTGATGAGGCTGGAAACGTTTCAGTTGATGATCTCAAAACAAAAATAGCTGAATACAAAGATACTTTGGCAGCCCTGATGGTTACTTATCCTTCAACGCACGGAGTCTTTGAGACAGCGATTGGTGAGATATGCGGTCTTATCCATGATGCAGGCGGCCAGGTTTATGTTGATGGAGCAAACCTCAACGCACTTGTCGGCCTAGCGCAGCCAGGAAAATTTGGCGCAGATGTTTCTCACCTTAATCTTCATAAAACTTTCTGTATTCCTCACGGTGGTGGGGGACCGGGTGTTGGTCCAGTCATTGCAAGAGCTCACCTTGCCCCGTATTTACCTAATCATCCACTTGATAGAACCGCAGGTCCAGCAACAGGTCCAGGACCAGTTAGCTCTGCGCCATTTGGTTCAGCAGGAATCTTGCCGATCCCATGGACTTATATTCACATGATGGGGGGAGCAGGTCTTACTAAGGCGACTCAGGTTGCTATTTTGTCTGCAAATTACATTGCCAAAAAGCTAGATCCATATTTCCCTGTTCTATATAAAGGTCTAAACGGCTTTATCGCTCATGAATGCATAATTGACTTGCGCCAGATCACCAAAGAAACAGGCGTTAGCGTGGATGATGTTGCAAAGAGGCTTATGGATTATGGCTTCCATGCTCCAACGGTAAGTTTCCCGGTTTCAGGCACGATGATGATTGAGCCAACTGAATCTGAAGACATTAGAGAGCTTGAAAGATTTATTAGCGCAATGATCTCTATTAGAGCTGAAATTTCAGATATTGAGCATGGCCAGCTCACAATCGATGAATCACCGCTTCGATTTGCGCCTCATACGGATACTGATCTTCTCCGGGAGAACTGGGATCGTAAGTACTCACGCGAAGTTGCCGCATACCCACAAGGAGTTGACGCTGAAATCGGCCGTAGAGGCAAGTATTGGCCGACTACAGGGCGCATTGACGGTGTTTATGGGGATAGGAACTTGGTCTGCTCATGCACGCCGATCGAAGAGTTGGCAATCAACGGCTGATTTTCTTAGTTTACATAATGTAGATTATCGGCGAATTAATACCCGTGAGATTGCAAGCCAGCTGGTCTTCACCAATGCTTCAAGGACTATTCGCCCAGTCATTTTCGACTTCCCCTGAGACCTTTCGACGAAGGTAATCGGCACTTGGGCAATTTCCATGTGAGCTTGTTCCGCCAATAAAACGATTTCAACTTGAAATCCATAACCATGAGTTTGAATCTTTGACTCCAATACCTTTGTAACGAGTCTCTTACTCAATACTCGATATCCACTTGTTAAGTCCTTAAATGGCAACCTCAAAACGGCTGCTGCATATGAGGTACCAAGCCGTGAAATTGCTTTGCGATACCAAGGCCAATTGACGACTTTTCCACCAGGCATCCATCTGGTGCCAATTACTAGGTCTGCGCTAGTACTTGCGGAAACTAAAGTTCCAAGTTCGGCAGGTAAATGACTACCATCTGCATCCATTTCAATAACGAAGTCATAGTCATGTTCAATAGCCCATCTGAATCCCGCCAAATATGCTGGACCTAGACCTTGCTTCCTATCTCTATGCAGAACAAATAGATCATTTGAGGCAAGTGAATCCGCGATATTTCCAGTTCCATCAGGTGAATTATCATCAACAACCAAAATATCAATATTCGCCTTGAGCGCGCGAAGATCTGAAACAACACCGTTGAGATTTTGAGCCTCGTTATATGTTGGCAGAACAATAAGGTATTTGCTCATGACTACCAGCCTAGAGCGCTGATCATACGATCGATAGAGGCACCGAGTCCATAATCGTTCTTGTACTGATAGATCTCATCAAGGCTTTCTGGCTTCTTGGGCATTTCTATCGACATTTGCGGAATAGCTACGTCAAGAGCACAATGAACAAGCTTTGGGGCAATTTTGCAATAATCTGCACCTTCAATAAGTTTTCTGCGCAGAAGCGGTGTGAGTCTTTCATCTTCTAACTTCGCCGCCTCCAGCGCCTCATCAAGAGTCTTAAATTGATTTGCAATGATCGCTGCGCCTTTCTCACCAATTCCTCTAACGCCAGGTAGCCCATCAGATGCATCACCCCTGATCATTGCGAAGAGTGCATACCTATCCCCCGGGATTTGATAACGATCAGCAACCCAAGCTCGATCTACCAAATCATGATTGGAAATTCCTTTGGCAAGGTAGACAACCTTTACTCGTCGTTTATCGTCAACAAGCTGAAATAGATCACGATCGCCTGTCGCGACAAATGTGGGTCCTCGTTCTTTGGTGGCAAAGGTGGCCATGATGTCATCAGCTTCATAATCGTCCACGCCCACCATGGGTATTCCGAAGGCCTCAAGTACGTCGAGCAATATTGGAATTTGTGGACCTAAAGTATCGGGCTCTTCCTCAGCCCCGTCATCATCTAAACGATTAGCTTTGTACTCAGGAAAAAGCTCAACCCGCCATGACGGTCGCCAATCTCCTTCTAAACATGCAACAAGACGTGATGGTTGATACTGAGTGATCAGGCGCGAGGTCATATCCAAAAAGCCTCGGATAGCATTGACAGGCATGCCGTCTGGTGAAACCAAAGTGTCTGGCATGCCGAAATATGCGCGATACCAAAGTGATGCGCTGTCAAGCAATAAAAGTGTCATGCAACAGCTCCCGCATAGGAAACAATTCCGCGATCGATTCTTTTCAATGCGCTATCGACTGTTTGAGCAAGATGTGGCGATGCGTTGCCGATTTGGCGCAGTAAATCAATAATCTGCTTCATTGAACGGACGAAGTCACCGACTGTAAGTTCTGTTCCTTTAAGAATTGAACTCAAGCTGTGCCCGCTTGCCCATCGAAATGCAGCCCAACAAAACGCCAAATCTGGCTCACGCATGGCTTCAAGGCGTAACTCGGCTTCATCATCGTTAATCGCGGCCCATTTATGGATCATCTCATTGAGCACTTCTTCAACCGCTCCCCTAGGAACTTTAGGTGATTCATCTTTCCTCGCCTCAAAAACAAGTGCCGATAGCACCGAGACCATCTCTGGTCCATCCAAACTATCAAATTTCCCATTCTTGATCATTTCAGCGATCAGTAGGTCAGTTTCGCCATAAATCTTGGCCAGCAAATTTCCCCACTCAGTTATAACGCCACCATTGAGATAGCCATATCGTTCCAACATAACTTGGACTAGATCAAATCTCCTTGCAATCAGATCTGTTCGATTGCTTACTCGATCCTCTAAACCTTTTGTCTCCTTTCGCATCCGCTCGAGTTTTTCAGCAATACGTGAATGATTCTCTCTGTCCCCGCAACTGTGGCATGAGTGTGAGCGAAGAGACCTTCTGTTTTCATTGAGTTCTTCTTCAGCAAAAAGTTTCTTCGATTTTGGTAACTTAGAAAACGCCTTCTCCAACGCTTTGATCTCTGTTCGAATCCCTGCATACTCCTCAAAATCTCCGGAGTGGCACTGCATCTGTTCTCTTAGTTCATCAATAGCGGCTTCATTTCGCTTAATCTGGCGAGCGAGGCCAACAACTGCCTTATCTGCCTGGTACTGCGCGAAGGATGACTCCAACGATGTTCGTGCTCGCTCGGCGCCGAATCTAGAAATCAGATTAATTGTCATGTTATAGGTTGGCTTGAAACTGCTCTTCAATGGGTATGTACGAGTAGATGCAAGTCCTGCAGCAGATCCTGAATCAATATCTTTGTTCCACAAGATCACAGCATTGCCCTCAATATCGATCCCGCGTCGACCGGCACGACCTGTCAGCTGTGTGTATTCCCCTGCGGAAACAGAAACGTGAGACTCCCCATTCCACTTGGTCAATTTTTCCAAGACCACTGTTCTAGCAGGCATATTTATGCCGAGCGCCAAAGTTTCAGTTGCAAATACGCATTTGATTAATCCTTCTTGAAACAATTCCTCCACGGTCTCTTTAAATGATGGAAGCAGTCCTGCGTGGTGAGCAGCTATCCCCCGTTCTAGACCGTCAAGCCACTCAGAAAATCCAAGGACGACCAAATCTTCTTCAGGAATATTCTCAGTTGCTCTGAACACAATCTCCCGAATTCGAGAGCGTTCTTCTGCATTAGTTAACTTAAGCCCAGATTTGACGCATTGATGGACAGCCGCAGAACATGCGTTGCGCGAAAATATAAAGACTATTGCCGGTAATAGGCCTTCACGCTGAAGCTTTTCAATTACCTCGGGTCTATTGATTTGAGGGATTCGTGTAACGCTGGAGCGATCACGATGCCCTCTATTTTCACCATAGCTACCTCGAATGGAACGAGAACTTTCCTTTTCAAGTCGAACTATTTCGGGATTCACTTTTCCTTCATCGACAAAAAGATCTAAAAGCCTGTTACCAAAAAGAACATGCTGATAAAGAGGAACCGGCCTATTTTCACTGACAATCACATCAGTATTTCCTCGAACTTCATTGAGCCAGTCCCCGAACTCTTCGGCATTTGAAACGGTGGCTGAAAGCGATGCGACTTGGATGTGTTCGGGGAGGTGAATAAGAATCTCTTCCCAGACTGCGCCCCTAAATTTGTCGGCCAAGTAGTGCACCTCATCCATCACAACATATTGCAAAGTATTTAGCGTCTGTGAGTTGGCATAAATCATGTTTCTCAAAACTTCTGTGGTCATAACCACGATTTGTGCCTCTGAATTTATACTCGTATCTCCTGTGAGAAGACCAACTTTGTCTTCCCCAAACATCTCTTTGAAATCAGAGTACTTCTGGTTGGAAAGTGCCTTTATGGGCGCGGTATAAAAGCATTTCTTCCCGGTCTGCATCGCTAGGTAAGCTGCGAATTCACCAACGATGGTCTTACCAGCACCTGTTGGAGCAGCAACTAGAACCCCGCGGCCATCTTCGAGTGAATGGCATCCACTGATCTGAAAGTCATCGAGTGGAAATTCAAATTTGTCGGCAAACTCCAAAGATTTTCGATAAGAATTTCGCTTCTTTGCCTCAACAAATCTCTCTGCTGGGCTGCTCATGCGGTGTAAGCCAGCAGCTTATGTGGGGCTATAGAAACGTGAACAGGTAACGGACCTAGATATTCACCATCTGCGAAAGCAAGTGTCTTTCCCTCAAGTTCAAAAGACGAAGCCCTCTCAAACTGAATTTTCGGATGGTTAACGTGGGCACCTATAAACACGCGTGGGAAAACCGCCAGTAATCGCAACCGAGATACATTTTTCACGTACATCAGATCCAACATTTGATCACTCTGATCGGCGTGAGGACAGACCCTCATTCCCCCACCATAATTGGAACCATTTGCAACAAGTGCCAACATCGCCTTCTGAGTTAAGACCTGGTCGTTCCATCTGAGGCAGTAATCAAGTGACTTAAATGTCGTGAGTTCAAGCAGTACAGCCACAACGTACTTAATCTTGCCTTTGATTCTGCTAAATTGATTTGCACGCTTGTTTACGTGGGCATCAAATCCGCTGCTAAGAATCTGAACAAAGTACTTTTCGTATCCAGGACCCTTCGCTAGCCCAAGATCCAAAACTTTCGGAGCCTTCTGATCGATAGTCTTGAAGATTCGATCAATTGACTTGCGGTGTAGCCCGACACTCTTTGCGAAGTCATTTCCTGTTCCAGCTGAGATCACAAGTAAGGTCAAACTGTTACAAGCAATTTTCTCAAGAAGAGCATGAACTAACCCATCTCCCCCGACGCAAACAATCGTTGAAAAACCACCTGAACTAATGGATGTCTCAACCTGCTTCAGGCAATCTTCTAAAGATGCGCCTTGAATTTTACGAAATGGGAGATTTTTCTTCTCTAAATAGTTTGTTAGTTCTCGTCCCTTTCTCGCGCCTTTACCTCCACCTGATGTGGGGTTAACGACCACCAGGTAACTCACGATGAGCCTGTCATTGCTTTGCGCTTATCATGAAGAACCGCGATGCCGCCCGCAGTGAAGTAGAAAATAACCATTGGAACTGCGAGCAACAACATTGTAAAAGGATCTGCCGTGGGCGTGAAGGCGGCAGTAAAGAGCGTAATTCCAAAGACTGCCAAACGCCAAGGTTTGAGAATAGAGGCGCCAGAAACGACTCCGACGAAATTCAATCCCACAAGAAAAACAGGAAGTTCAAAGGCGATTCCGAAGATAAGAATCAGCCGTAAGACAAAATTCAAATAGTCATCGAAGCGGACAAGGTTGGTCAAGCTTGATGGCGTAAAGCCGAGCAATACATGAACTGCCGTTGGCAAGATGTAGTAGCCAAGATAGGCGCCTGCGACAAAGAACGGCGTCGCTATAAACATGAAGAGGAGGGAATATCTCCGCTCCTTGCGATGCAACGCTGGCGCAACAAAAGCCCAAAGTTGGTAGATCCAAACAGGAGCGGACAGAATGATTCCGGTTGCCAAAGCCAATGTAATATGTAAATCTAGAGGCCCTAGAACGCCATTGATATACAAAGTCCCACAATTCGCTGCCCCCGATTGCCTTGCGCTCTTAAGATCACAGACAGGTTTCGCTAGGGAATCAATAATTGGGTTATATAAAAACCATCCAAGAATAGATAGGAGCAAAATTGCAAGACTTGAACGAACAATTCGCTTCCGTAGTTCACGCAGGTGTTCTAGAAGTGGCATACGACCACCATTAGTAGCGGCCATAAATATTCCCTCTTACAGATCTATCCGAGAAAAGCCGGACTATTTCTTTGACTTTGGGGTTGTTCCATTTTCGCCATCGGATTTCTTATCCCCAGTATTTTTCATTTCATCACGAAATACCTTGAGAGATTTAGCAATCGATTTCGCTGAATCAGGAAGTTTCTTTGCCCCAAAAAGGACAACTAGCACTATTACTAGAATCAAAATATGGCTAGGTTCCCGTAAAAACATGTCTTTATCCTATCTCCCTATTCCCTGAGCATACCCATAAAGACTCTTCATCTCCGCAAGACGTGAGGTGAAAGACACAGCCAGTTCTGGTGGGTCTAGAACCTCGACCTTTCCCGGGATCCCAAAAAGAGTCCTGAGCAGCCAATCTGAGTTAACTCCATCAAATCTAATCAGGTAGTTCTCTCCCTCACGAGTGACTTCAGAAATAACATCTCGATGCAACTCACAGAAGAAGAAGCCGTACGCCCCAATTTTGATAACAGGAGTAGAAGAGTTCTCTAACGCGATCTGATGAGCTGGGAGTGAGAACGGCTCCCCCAGCCTCACCTCGCTGATGCGATCTAACCTGAATGTTCGATACTCAGCTGTACCTGGTGTTATTGCCTTGAGATAGCCAATACCGTTTCGGAAAGAAAGCTCTTGTGGCCATACTTCACGCACTTGCGTTGAATCAGAAATCGCAGAATAGTAGGTAAAAATCACTGACTTGGTGTCACGTAGCGCTGTATTTATCACCGACGCTGTTTCTCCTCCGACTACCGCTTCATTAACAAGAACCTTATTAAGAATCTCAGAATCTAATTTGGAACTAATTCTCTCTGATAGTTCACTAATCGCTTTTGCCTGATCCTCGTTTGATGCCATTTGCTTTAAAACTTGGAGTCCAAGAACAAGACTCATCGCTTCTATACTTGTTAGAGATCTTGGCTTATCCAGAACTTGAGGATCAACTACCTCGATAAACTCTGGATCTTCGTAACTAATATCTAGTAACTCAAGATGTGAATACCCGGGCAAACCGCACATATGCAAGAGTGATAGATCATTTGAAATCTGCGTTTCGGTTGAAGAGAACTGTTGGGCGATCTCACTGATGGAAAGACCTGGATTTGCGACCAAGAATGGAATGAGATCCAAGGCTCGAGAAACTCGGTCAAGCGCGGACTCAGGCATCTTCTTTCTCCATTATTCTGCCCAAAACTTGTGCACGCAGCTCTGCTGGTTGCTCAACAATAAGATCTGCTCCATGCCATAGAAGATCCGAGACAAGTGTGGGTGAGTTTTCGGTACGGAAAGTGATCTGATCCCACTCTGCATCTATATTCTCTACTGCGCCCATTGCGCGATATCTATGAGCCTTATTACTCCGCGCCCTGATGGTTACTGAAATGTTTTCATAGTGATTAAGCATCACTAAGTACTCACGCATGGAAAAATCCTCTGGCACGATAAACGTTTTACCCTTGCCGCTTAGAGCTAAATCACTTGAAATTCTTGAGACACGAAAAACTCTAATCTCGGCTTTTTCCATGTCTTGCCCTACTAGATACCAGGTGCCATGCCACAGAGATAGTCCATAAGGCGCAAGTGTGCGCTTGCTGACCTTCGTTGACTCATACGTAAAAGTGAGCAACTTGGCCTGAGTAATCCCTCGCCAAATCAATTCAATGTGTGGCGTTTCATTCTCAAAATTGAGTAGGTTGGATGCCAGATGTGAGATGTCACTTTCACCGGTGAGTGCTTGGATCTTTCTTAGTGCTTTGGACCCCTCTTGAGAGAAGAGTTTATTTGTCCATAAATTAGCCGAGAGTGAAAGATAGGCAATCTGAGGAGCACTCAGTTCACCGAGATCAAGCTCATATTCCTGTGGGGTAATGCGATATCCAACTTCATCTTCAAAGAGCGGGTCATAGCTCCCAACGTTAATAACTATGCCAAGCTCTCGAAGATCATCCTTGTCACGTTCAAACATTCGCTCCATAGTCTCAGGTGAACCTGAATACCCAGGAATTGATTCAAAAATCTCAGACTTCGACAGATACCTTCTCGTAGCCAAAAGCGCCATCACAAGATTGATTAATCGTTCAGCCTTTGGGTCCGCCATAGTTCAACTCTAGGGCTTTGCTAGTATCTTCCCATCGCCAAGGAAAGGCTTCATATGAAATTTTCTTCAAAAATTCAACGTCCCCTGGCAGTTTTAGGCATATGCCTTCTCTCTGTCATTGGGCTTAGCGCATGTGGGAAGGCAGCCATGAGCAATACCGTCATACCAACAGTTTCAGATAAACCTGGAGTCGCGCCAACCGTAACAACGCCAACTGGACCTGCCCCAACAACATTGGTTATGAAAGATATTTTTGAAGGTACTGGAGCGGCTGCGACATCTTCATCAACCGTAACCGCGCAATACTTTCTTGAGTCATGGAAAGATGGAAAAGTAATTCAGTCATCATGGGATCAAGGCCCTGCGACATTCCCACTCTCAGGTGTCATACCTGGATGGCAGCAAGGAATTCCCGGCATGAAAGTTGGTGGACGCAGATTGTTGATCATTCCACCCGCTCTAGGTTACGGAGCAAATGGAGCTGGACCGATCGGGCCAAATGAAACTCTTATCTTTGTTGTGGACTTAGTAGCAGTTAAATAGAAGATTCATCTTCCGGTAAACCATAGGCGCCCTTAGATGGGCGTCTGCGCCGAAGTGGCGCACTTACTCCGGGAGCCAATCTTCGAGCTTGAATGAGAAAACCTGTGTGAGCAATCATGCGATGATCTGGACGCACCGCGAGTCCCTCATGATGCCAACCTCTCACGAGTGATTCGCTGCTCTCTGGTTCAGTAAATCTTCCAGAACTTTTAATTGCCTCTGCCGTCACTGAGAGTTGCGTTGTGGTCGCTACATACGCCAGGAATACCCCCCCTGGATGCAAAACTTCATCGGCTAACTCAACGCATTCCCATGGCGAAAGCATGTCCAAAACAATTCGATCATATTTCTTGCTGCGGTCAGCATCCTGCACTGAGCCAACAGTTAGCGACCAGTTTGAAGGCAAACCTCTAAAATATTCCTGTACATTCCTTGTGGCGATTTCAGCAAATTCATCGCGTCGTTCAAATGAATCCACAGATCCTTCATGGCCAACGGCTCGAAGGAGTGAAATTGTAAGAGCGCCTGATCCAACTCCGGCTTCAAGAACATGAGTTCCGGGGGCAATATCTGCAAAACCAACAATAAGCGCAGCGTCTTTAGGATAAACAATTGTTGCGCCTCGAGGCATTGACAGAACGAAATCACCGAGCAATGGTTTGAAAGCCAGAAGCTTTAAGCCCGCTGTTGTTTCAACAACTGAACCTTGAGGTAAGCCGACTACCTCATCGTGGACGAGCCAACCTTTATGGGTATGCCACTCCCCTCCCTCTTTAAGAGTGATGGTGTGCATTTTGCCTTTTGCATCGGTTAGTTGAACTCGATCACCATAGGCGAACTCGGAGGTCATTTTTCATCCTCAAACTGCATTGAAGTACTTCGCCTCTGGATGGTGCACGATAATTGCGCTAGTTGACTGCTCTGGATGTAATTGAAACTCTTCAGAAAGCTCAACACCTATGCGGGCGGGATCAAGCAACTCGCAGAGTTGCACTTGTTGCTCTAGGTCTGGGCATGCTGGATAGCCAAATGAGTACCGTGACCCTCTATATCCTTGATCCAAAATTTCATTGATGTCAGGTGAATCCTCTGATCCAAAACTCAACTCTTGACGAATTCGAGCGTGCCAGTGCTCTGCAAGTGCTTCGGTTAATTGAACAGATAGCCCATGTAGCTCTAAATATTCACGGTAGTTGTTCGCAGCGAATAGCTTAGAAGTTGCTTCACTCACAGATTGCCCCATCGTCACAATATGGAAGGCGACGGTATCGATCTCGCCAGACTCTTTGCTACGATAAAAATCACTCAGACATAGTCTGCGATCACGTCTTTGGCGAGGGAAACTGAAACGTACTCTCTCTTTACCTTTATCTGGACCTTCATGATGCAAGATCACAAGATCATTTCCTTCGCTGTAACAAGGGAAATATCCGTAAACGACAGCGGCATTTAGCCAACCATGAGATTGAACTTCATTAAGAAGACTACGAAGACGTGGGCGACCTTCAGTTTCAACCATCCTTTCGTACTCTCCTCGAGCTCCTTTCAAGCCCCATTGACCCATAAATAGGGCGCGCTCATCAAGCATTCCTAAATAGTCGGCAAGGGCGATTCCTTTGACGATCCTTGAGCCATAAAAGGGTGGATTTGGAAGTGAGTTATTCGTTGCAACATCCGAACGTTCTGTATCGATAATGAGGTCACCCTCACCAACTACACCGCGGGTGCGAACAGTTTTGCGCTCACGTAGCGCGGGTAGTTCCGCGCCCGGTACTCCACGCTTTATTCCCATCATGGAATCCATGAGCTTTAATCCTTCGAAAGCATCCCTTGCGTAGCGAACGGTTCCTGGAAACATTTTTGCAAGGTCTTCTTCTACAAATGAACGAGTAAGTGCAGCCCCACCAAGAATAACTGGCCAGCGATCTGAAAGTCCCCTCGTGGTTAGCTCTTCGAGATTCTCCTTCATGATGACCGTTGATTTCACAAGAAGGCCACTTAGTCCCACAACATCTACATCGTTCTCTGCCGCTGCATCAATAATCTGATTGATCGTCTGCTTAATGCCGATATTAACTGTTGTGTATCCGTTATTAGAAAGAATGATGTCGACCAAGTTTTTTCCGATGTCATGAACATCTCCCTTCACAGTTGCAAGAAGGATCTTTCCGCGTCCTTCGTCATCGGTCTTTTCCATATGTGGTTCAAGAATGGCAACGGCAATCTTCATTACTTCAGCGCTTTGGAGTACAAAAGGAAGCTGCATCTCCCCCTTACCAAAGAGTTCTCCCACAACCTTCATTCCACTCAATAAGTGATCATTGATAATTACGAGAGGTTTGATACCGCTTTCCATGGCTTCAAATAGATCGCCCTCTAAGCCAACTTTCTCACCATCAATAATCCTGCGCTCTAAGCGCTCTTGCAGAGGAAGCGCCGCAAGTTCTGCAGCTCTAGAGATCTTTGTTGAGGTCGATTCAACCCCATCGAAAAGATTCAAAAATTCTGTCAGAGGGTCATAGGTGCATTCCCCAGCAGAATCGAATTCACGCCTGTCATAAACAAGGTCTAGTGCGATCTTTAGCGCCTTCTCCTCGATACGAGCGATTGGGGTAATTTTTGATGGGTGAACAATCGCGGAGTCCAAACCTGCCTTAACAGCCTCAGCAAGAAAGACAGAGTTAAGAACGATACGCGCAGCAGGATTTAATCCGAAAGAGACATTGCTAACTCCGAGCGTAGTTTGCACTTGAGGATATTTCGCTTTGAGTTCGCGGATCGCATTGATCGTCTCTATTCCATCTTTTCGAGTTTCTTCTTGCCCAGTTGCGATTGGAAATGTAAGGCAGTCAATCAAGATGTCACCGATATTCATATCCCACTTCTGGGTTAATTCTTCGATGAGACGAGTGGATACCTTCATCTTCCATGAAGTGGTTCGAGCTTGTCCTTCTTCATCGATAGTCAGCGCCACCACGGCCGCGCCATGCTCTTTCACCAGAGGCATGATTCGCGCAAAACGTGATTGTGGGCCATCCCCATCTTCAAAATTGACAGAATTAATGACGCAGCGACCGCCCAAGTGTTCGAGTCCTGCTTTGATTACTGCAGGCTCTGTGGAATCCAAGACAATCGGCAAAGTGGAAGATGTGGCGAGTCTTGAAGCAAGCTCCTGCATATCTTTGACGCCATCTCTACCAACATAATCAACCGATAGGTCAAGCATGTGCGCGCCATCGCGGATCTGATCGCGAGCTATTTCAATACACGTCTGCCAATCCTCAGCAAGAAGGGCATCTCTAAAAGCTCTGGAACCATTTGCGTTGGTACGTTCACCGATAGATAGATAGGTCTTATCTTGTCGGAAAGGCACAAACTGATAGAGGGATGATGCACCACGTTCCAATTCCGGAGTGCGAACGACGATAGTTCTGTTTCCAAGTCGATCAACTACGGCTTTCATGTGCGCTGGAGTTGTTCCACAACAACCACCAACTAAATTCACTCCATAATTCTTGGTGAACTCAGCAAGATAATCAGCAAGCTCATCTGGACCAAGCGGATACTCAGCTCCCTTTGCTCCGAGGATAGGCAAGCCAGCGTTTGGCATAACTGAAATCTGAGACTGCGAACCCTTGCTCAACGCACGTAAGTGCTCGCTCATCTCAGCGGGACCTGTGGCGCAATTTAATCCAATTAAATCAATTTCAAGCGGTTCAAGGGCATTCAATGCTGCGCCGATTTCTGAACCTAGAAGCATTGTTCCAGTTGTTTCAACTGTAACCTGAACGATCAGGACGATATCTCGGTCAGAATCTCTCATGGCTTGCCGTGCTCCGTTAACCGCGGCTTTAGCCTGGAGCAGATCTTGTGTCGTTTCGATCAGCAGCGCATCGCAACCACCCTCAAGTAGTCCTTGGGATGCGGTTGCATATGCCTCTTTTAGCTTTTGGTAAGAAGTGTGACCAAGCGTTGGAAGCTTTGTTCCGGGACCAAGAGAACCTAGGACCCAACGTGGCTTTTCCTTTGTTGAAAATTCATCTGCCACTTCTCGGGCCAATTTGGCTCCTGAAAAAGCCAGTTCATAAATGCGATCTTCAATCCCATATTCAGCAAGGTTCGCAAAGTTGGCGCCAAAAGTGTTGGTCTCAATCGCGTCCACACCAACATCTAGGTATTGCCTATGGACTGATTTAACAATATCTGGCCTTGAGATATTTAAAATCTCATTACAGCCCTCGTGGTTCTGAAAATCTTCGAGGGTCGGATTTGCATCTTGAAGCATGGTTCCCATCGCACCATCTGCAATTACGGTGCGCGTCAAAAGCGCCTCTCGTAAACTCGATTTTTGCTTCATAAGATCGCAAGTTTAGCCTACGTAGTCATGCCTGAACTCTAGAAAGCGAGCCCTAGTAGACTATCCATCGCACGAGATAACTCCCCTGCAGATCCCCCACGCAATCCCTTATGAGAATCACTTACCCATACTTTTAAAGCTGTAAAAAAACTTGATGTATCAAGGTCATCGGCAAGACATTGAATCAATATTGTGACCAATGAATGGGTTGGGGCAACTTCCATCATCGCTAAAGCGGTTCGAATCTCTTGGACCTCGTCGAGAGCTTCCTGCAATAGCTCGTTGCTCCACATTCGATCTTGGCTGTAATGGCCTTGGAGAAGAGCAAATCGAATGACTACAGGATCAATTCCTTGATCGAGTAGTTTTGAAACAAATACTAGATTCCCCTTGCTCTTGCTCATCTTTTCTCCGTCAAGACCAATCATTCCTGTATGGACAAAAGCTCGAGCAAATTCCTGGCCGGTCATAGCTTTAGATTGTGCTGCGCTCATAAAATGGTGAGGGAAAATCAGGTCGCTTCCACCACCTTGAATATCAATAAGGGTTTTACTTGACTTGTTGCCCTGCAGGAAGTCTTTTCCAAGTAGATATCGAAGACTAATCACACAGCATTCAACATGCCACCCAGGGCGCCCAAAGCCATGTGAACTCTGCCATCCAGGTTCATCTTCCTTATTCGCTATCCACAACACTGGATCGAGGGGGTGTTCTTTTCCAGCACGATCTGGATCTCCACCACGCTGACCGAAAATTGCGAGAGCGTCATTTTCGGAAATTGGCAGTTCAGGTAAGAACTCCCGAGTTCGAAAATACAGATCGTTTTCAACTTTATATGCGTAACCATTTTTCACGATGGCTGCGATAGCTTCGTCGATGAGTGGCATGACTTGGGTAACCGGTACAAAGTAACTAGGAGGAAATATGCGAAGCGCAGTCATGTCATTTCGGTAGAGATCAGTCTGACTCTGGCCAAGCTCTCGCCAATCGAGTGAATCTCGATGAGCCCTTTCAAATAGCGGTTCATCAACATCCGTTATATTTTCAACGAAATTTACAACGTCACCAGCGGCCCTCTTGTATCTATTGATTAAGTCAAAGGTGAGATATGTTGCGGCGTGACCAAGATGTGTCGCGTCGTAGGGAGTAATTCCACAGACGTACATACTGAGTGGGGAACCTGATTCAAAAGAGAGGGTCCCTTTTGAACCTTTTAGCTTGAGCGGTGGAAAATTACCCCTCTGGACTGAAGGCGCGAAAGGAGTTGGCCAAGGATTATCAAGAATTTCCATAGGCTGTAAGGGTATCTAAAACTTTCTTAAAATGGAGGCCAAGGAATCGCTGGCCATTCTTCTGACGGGTATGGAAACCTTCCTGACTCAATCATTTCAGATGATCTCTGCAAAAGAGCCTGGATCTCCTCTTTCGTTATGAGGTCACTCAAGATCGACTCTGCTATCTCGATACTTTTCTTAAGTACCGAAATCTCTTCGGTTGTGAATTCATCCCCCGCCCACTGCCATAACACTGTTCGGAGTTTAGGATCACTATGAAATGTCACGCCGTGATCACACCCAAATACTGATCCATGTGAGTCCACAAGTATGTGCCCATATTTTCGATCTGTGTTATTGATAATCGCATCAAGTAAGACCATCTTGCGAAGCTCATGGGTATCAGCCGATGCAAATGCAACAACATCAAACTCCTCATCCATCTCAATCCATTCTTGGACTGATCCGACTCCAAATGGACCTTCACGCAAAATTGTGAAAGGAACAATGTGTAGTCCAAGTGCTTCTGAAAGAAGGTAGGCGGCGCGTTCTCGTTGGGCGAGATTTCCGTCAGGGAAATCCCACAGGGGCCTCTCTCCAGCAACTGGTTTATAGATGACCTTGACTTCCTGGCTGCCTAATTTGGCAACAGCAAAGAGCGTTGCATTGGAGGCGTCGACGAATCTTCCTTCAACGTCCAACTCACCCTCGGTTATTACGTGATGCTTGTCCACTACCTTCTATATCCATTCGCTCGCGGACATAGATGGCCCTCGGGATCAATAGGTAGTCCACAAAATGGACATGGTTGTCTTCCAGCAGCGACAACAGAATCTGAGCGATCGCAAAAGGCTCGTGCTTGATTGATTCTAAGATTGAGTGAGAGCAAATCGGGCGCATCTTCTAAGAGTTCTGCTTCATCTTCGGCAAGCAATTCTGTGACGGTTTCATCACCTATGGATTGCGCCTCAATTGTTATGCGCTGTGTGCTTTGATCCCAACTGATGCCGATAACTCCAACCCGAAAGTCCTCTGTTATCGGGTAATCAAGGGGGGCATCATCTCTAACACTTCCTAAATCGAGTTCGTCATACGAGGCAAGTTGGTTACGCCGGAGCTCTTTGATCATAAGACGAAGGCGTTCTGAAAGGGCAATGACTTGGGTCTTTTCTAATGAGACACAGTTTGTACCTGTTGGTGAAGACACCTGAAGAAAGAACTGTCTCTCTCCTGGAACTCCCACTGTTCCAACGACACAGCGCGTGATGGAATCATGGTTATAGACAACTCGGCTCATGTGCGACCTGATCCTCCACCCAGTCCAAATAGATCGCGAGACTTCTTTCCGTTTTCTTGCTTGTAACCAGATAGATGTGCCGTTGAATTGAGCGAGATGACCTGGGAGGGCGGAAACTTGATTGTTGTAAGTGAGGCTGGGTCAACAGAGATTCTTTGAAATGAATCAAGTGACAATCCAAGGTGATGAGCGACAATCGACTTGATGACATCGCCATGTGAAACGATCAATATTCTCTTCTTGTCCTTCGCCATATCCATAACACCATGATTTGCTCTTGTGGACATCTCTAGGAAACTCTCTCCAGAGGGAAAGCGCACAGTGCTCGGTCTAGATTGAATGATGCTCCACATTTTCTGCTTCGAGAGTCTGGCTAACGATTTGCCGCTCCAGTCTCCATATTCCATTTCAAGAAGTGCATCACTCTTGACAGCCTTCTTTCCCGATGCTTTTAGATAAGGAGCTATGGTTTCTAAGCAGCGCTTTAATGGTGAAGTGAAGATTGCATCAAACGAATATAAGGACAGTGCCTTCGCTACCTCTTGGGCTTCAAGAACTCCGCGTTCTGACAAAGAGACGGAGTTGTCACGCCCTGCCAAAATTCCTTTGAGATTGGCGGATGAATGGGCATGGCGAAGAAGAATAATCTCGCAGCTTTGTCCAATACGCCCAAGTGCCATAGGTAGAAGGTTACCGAGTATTAGGCACTCCACTTGCTAGGGTCACACCATGGAGAAACGAACCCTTGGGAGCACCGGTTTACAAGTCTCCCGCATAGGCCTTGGAACTATGACATGGGGTCGAGATACTGACGAACACGAAGCGGCAGATCAACTTCGATCCTATCTAGATGCTGGTGGCTCGTTCGTAGACACATCTGCAATTTACTGTGATGGGGATAGTGAGCGAGTAATTGGCGGTTTTATTGGCACCTTGGTTCCACGCAATGAACTTACAATCGCCACTAAAGCTGGAATCTCTTTTTCAGAAGGAATGCGCACAGTTAACAACTCCAGAACAAGCTTGCTTTCCGATCTAGATGCCTCCTTGTCAAGACTTAATGTCGAATATGTTGATCTATGGCAGATACATGCATGGGATGAGAATGTTCCTTTGGAAGAAACTCTCTCCGCCTTGGACTTTGCTGTATCTAGCGGGCGGACCAGATACGTCGGTGTTTCCAATTTTGCAGCTTGGCAATTGGTGCGAGCAGCAACACTTCAGAATCCAACATTTGGAAAGGTCGCGATTTCAAGTATCCAAAGTGAGTACTCATTACTCAACCGAAAGATCGAAGAAGAAGTAATACCTGCATCAGAGGCCGTCGGCGTTGGATTACTTGCTTGGTCTCCACTTGGTCGTGGCGTTCTCTCGGGCAAATATCGAACGGGATTGCCGTCTGATTCGCGTGGCGCAAGTCCTCACTATTCAGGATTTATTGCTCCATATTTGGATGCGCGCAGCAAATCAATCGTTGATGCAACATGCGTGGCCGCAGAAGGCCTTGGATATTCTCCCATTGAAATTTCATTGGCTTGGGTTCGCGACAATCCAGCTGTCTCAAGCGCAATTGTTGGAGCAAGAACCGGCGCCCAACTTCGTGGCATTCTTACTGTGGAAGAGATCGATTTACCTGATCAAGTCAGACAGGCACTTACAGAGGTTTCGCAAATCGCGCGTTAACAACTCTCCAAAAATCTTGCTAAAACTCTGACTCCAAACCTTAAACCTTCTACAGGCACTCGTTCATCGACCCCATGGAAGAGCGAGAAGAAATCCAAATCAGCGGGAAGCATCAGTGGACAAAATCCGTAGCCAACAATCCCTAAATCAGAGAGTGCCTTGTTATCAGTTCCGCCGCTCATGAGATATGGAACTGGAACTCCATCAGGATCTTCGGCAAGAAGCGCGCTTGTCATTGCTGCAACTAGTGGTCCTGCAAAATCAGATTCCAGTGCCTTGTCACGAACAAGCATCTCTATCTTTGCATCATTTCCGACAAGCTCCTTCATTGTGGATTCAAGCTCTGATTCAAAACCAGGTAAAAAACGTCCATCAACAACCGCTGTCGCTGTTTGAGGGATAACGTTCGCTTTATACCCAGCCTCTAACATCGTTGGATTTGCTGTATTTGTGATCGTAGCCCCGATCATCTTCGCTGCGCCGCCAAGATGCTTGAGAAGAGATGAAGCATTGCTTGGGTCATACTTCTCCCCAACCAGCTCAGCAACTTTGGTAAAAAACTTTTTGTTAGTGGCCGTCTCCCGCTCTGGCCAAATATGCGCCCCGATACGAGCAATAACTCTCGAAAGCTTCGTTACGGCGTTGTTTGTATTAGCAAATGAACCGTGGCCCGCGGTTCCTTCGGAGGTTAACTGCATCCACTGGATACCTTTTTCGGCGGTCTCAACGAGGTATAGACGATGACCTCCCGTTATCGTGACTGAAAAGCCGCCAACTTCCGAGATCGCTTCGCTGTACCCATCAAATACTTCAGGATGCTCTTTAATCATCCAACGTGATCCAAAATTGCATCCTGCTTCTTCATCTGCAAAAAAGACCAAGAGGATATTGCGAGGGGGAACATAACCTGTGCGAGCCCATGAGCGGATGATCGCAAGATACATTGCGTCGCCATCTTTCATATCTACTGCGCCTCGGCCCCAGATATAACCATCCTTAAGCAAGCCTGAGAATGGATCAACAGACCAGTCCTTTGCATCTGCCGGAACTACATCAAGATGTCCGTGGACTATTAAGCCCTTGCGACTTTGATCAACACCTGGAATCTTTGCAACGACGTTTATCCTGTTTGGTGCACTTTGATAAAAAGTAGAAGCGATTCCAACTTCAGAGAGTTTGTCTGCAACAAACTGAGCCATCGCGGCTTCATCGCCCTTGCCTTCGCCATAATTCACACTCGGAATACGAATCATCTCTTGCAAGAGCGCAATGCAGTCTTCCTCAACTGTGATGAGCTCTTTCGCTTCCATGCCTCTATTCTCCCTTATTTCTGCTTCAGAGCGAACCTTTGCTATTGTTGCCTCTTCACTGGTCCGGGTGGCGGAATTGGCAGACGCGCTAGCTTGAGGTGTTAGTTCTCGCAAGGGATTAGGGGTTCAAGTCCCCTCTCGGACACCAAGACTGCCCAGTTTCTGGGTAGATGCGCTAACTTCCTACCTGTGGCTGAGCTAACTTTTTACTGCGGAACGATGAACAGCGGTAAATCCACCCTTGCCTTACAAACAGCTCACAATCATAAAAGCCGCGGACGCACTGGAATCATTTTTACAAACAGTGATCGCGGCGGCCCAGGAGTGGTCAGTAGCCGGCTTGGATTACAGTCTGAAGCAATTGAAGTTCATCCGCTTATGGATCTTCATCGCTTTGTGGCCGATCAACTCTCAAACGGAGTACGTATCGATTTCATTATCTGCGATGAAGCTCAATTCTTCGAAGCGAAGCAAATCGAAGAACTTACTCAAATAGTCGATGGCCTTGGGATAGATGTGTATGCCTTCGGGATTCTCACCGATTTCAGGACCCACCTCTTTCCTGGGTCAACTAGACTCGTTGAACTTGCAGATCGAGTTCTTCCACTACAGGTGGAAGCTCTTTGTTGGTGCGGGGAAAGAGGTACCCACAATGCGCGCATTAAAAACGGTGCTATGACCACAGAGGGCGATCAAATAGCACTCGGAGATGTTTCAGATTCATTTGACGACAATAGTGACATCACATACGAGGTCTTATGTCGCAGGCATCACCTTCGCAAGGTGATCTCTCGCAACTCACATGCTGCTCTCCCCCAGGCTTTGCCCTTTACGACTAATAATTAATAATCAAACATAATCACTATAAGGAGAAACCATGCAAACAAAAGGATATGCGGCGCTAGCAGCAAAGAAGCCCTTGGAGCCATACACATTTAAGCGCAGGGACCTTCGTGAAACGGATGTTGCTCTCGATATCTCTTTTGCTGGTATCTGTCACTCAGATATTCACCAAGCGCGAGAAGAATGGGGCGCTGCAATCTTCCCTATGGTTCCTGGACACGAAATAGCAGGAATTGTTACTGAGATTGGACCAAAGGTTACTAAATTTAAAGTTGGCGATCGCATCGGTGTAGGCGTCTTCGTTGACTCATGCAGAAAGTGCGAGAACTGCAAGAATGGTAATCAGCAGTACTGCCTTGAGGGAATGACCGGTACCTATAACGAATACGAGCGCGATGGTAAGACAGTTGCTCTCGGAGGCTACTCAGACAAGTTTGTTATCGATCAAGATTATGCAGTGCACATCCCAGCAAATCTAGATTTGGCAGGGGTTGCCCCACTCCTCTGTGCCGGAATCACTCTCTATTCACCACTCAAGAATTGGGGAGCCGGTCCAGGTAAAAAGGTTGGCGTAATGGGTCTAGGTGGTCTTGGCCATATGGGAGTGAAATTTGCCGCGGCCCTTGGCGCGGAAGTAACAGTTTTCTCTCACTCAGCTGCAAAAGAAGCAGATGCAAAACGCATGGGCGCAAAGCATTTTGTCGTCACATCAAGGCCAGGAGTCCTAGAACCTCTTGCTGAATCATTCGATCTGATTCTAAATACAGTTTCTGCAGAGCTAGACATTAATGACTATCTCAAATTGCTCAAGACAGATGCAACGCTCGTAGTGATCGGGTTGCCAGGTAAGCCATACGCTGTTGAGGCTGGATCTCTCTTGCGCCTTCGTCGTTCGTTAGCAGGCTCAATGATCGGTGGAATTCCACAAATGCAAGAAATGCTTGATTTCTGCGGCAAGCACAACATATTAAGTGATGTTGAAGTGATTAAGGCTGACTACATCAATAAAGCTTACGATCGCACTGTCGCAAGTGATGTGAAGTATCGCTTTGTTATCGATGCAAGCAGCTTCTAAAACTTCGATAATCTAGATGAATTGATGCGCCGCTAAAGCAACTAGCGGCGCAAAGATTAATGCTGGTAACAAATCTCCGATGGAGATCATTTTGATATTGAGCAATCGCAAACCAATTCCAAACAGCATAACTCCCCCAACAGCGGTTAGAGAGTGAATCTGATAGGGGCTCAAGATATTGCCCAGGAAATAGCCGATAATGGTCCAGCCAAATTGATAAATTCCAACGGGTATGGCCGAGAAAGCGACTCCCCAGCCAAATGTTGAGCCAAATGCCATCGCGGCAAAACCATCCAGAGTGCTCTTTAGAACTAGCTGTGAAATTCCCGTATGCATCCCATCGCTGATGCTGCCCAAGATTGCTAGTGGGCCGATAGCAAATAGAAGTGAAGCTGCCATAAATCCCTCAATGAAGGACCCACGATCCCTGCTTGCGAAACGAGACTTGATTGTTAAACCAAAACTTTCTAAGCGTGCCTCAATGTGAAGTGCATATCCAAGGCATCCACCTAAAATTAGAGCGGCGAGTGTTCCTAAGGTTGTCCATCCTTTTGGTACCGCGTTAACAAATGATGGGCTCCACACGCTGCGTAAGTTGTCAGCTGCATTAATAAGCGTGATGCAACCCAAAATATCTGTAATCAGAACACGTAATCGGTCAGGAAGTCGATTCCCGCCAAGTATCCCCAAGGTTGAGCCAAGAATGATCGTGCATATATTTATGCATGTTCCAAGACCTATAAACACTAGAAACCAAACTTGACGATCGACACTAAGCCAATAAGCAGAGAGTAATAGGCGAAGGGAAGCAAAGACTGGGTCTTAAACCATTTGATCAGAACTTTGACGCTGATAAATGTGGCAAAAAATGCAACGACAGTTCCGACAATGAGCGGCCCATAAAGACCTGCAAGGTCTCCATGTGCCAACTTTGGAAGCTTAAAGAGAGAAGCGCCGAGTATCACCGGAAATGAAAGCAAGAAAGCGAAATCTGCTGCGAGTGAGCGTGAAAGTCCTCGAAGCATTCCAAAGGACATTGTGATTCCAAATCGGCTAATTCCAGCAAAGAGAGCCGCGCTTTGGCCAACACCGATAACTAGAGCTTGCCCATTTGAAATTCTCTCAACAATCGCAACATCCGGATCAGATGTTGTCAGATGCACGTGCCTGCGTCGTGTAAGTCTTTCAGCGCCTAGGAGAATAAGTCCATTTACGAAAAGGAATATCGCCGCGATAAGTGGCTTTTCAAAGTTCTTTTGAAAGAAGTCGTTAAAAATCAAACCCAAAAGTCCAACGGGAATAGTTCCGATCAACAAAAGCATGAAGACCTTGTACCCCGGTTCGTTTCTCTTCAAGGTAAGAGTCGAGCGAAGAATTACGACCCATCGAGGGGCAAAGGCAATAAAGAGCGCGATTGCAGAACCTAGATGAAGCGCGATGGCAACTAGAAGGTATGTAGGAGATTCAGAGAAGGTTGCCCAGCTTCCACCTATCCAGGCCGGGACAAGAACTGTGTGACCAAGGCTTGAAATGGGAAAAAGTTCAGTAATACCCTGTAGCAATCCAGTCATGATTGCCTGCAGATATGAAAAATGAAAGATCATCGCGCCGCCTTTGCAAAGAATCGTTCGTCTTGTTCTATAACTTCAATCGAAATTCCGTAAGCTTTAGAAAGGTTTTCGGAAGTAAGGACTTCTCTTAACCCACCTGAAGCTACGATCTTTCCTTCGCCTAATAATAGGCAATGTGTGGTGCCTTGGGGTATCTCTTCTACGTGGTGGGTGATGATGACTGTTGCCGGGCTATGAGGATCTACAGCTAGTTGATTTAAGCGATCGAGTAAGTCCTCTCTGCCCCCCAAATCTAACCCAGCCGCAGGCTCATCCAAGAGCAATAGTTCCGGGTTAGGCATGAGTGCTCGGGCAATAAGAGTTCTCTTCTTTTCACCTTCGCTAAGAGTTCCAAAAAGACGATCCTGTAAATCTCTGACACCTAAAACTGTCAGAAGGCTAATTGCGCGAGATTCATCCCAGAGGTCGTAATTCTCATTCCAACGTCCAATAATTGCGTAGGCGGATGTCATCACGACATCAATTACTCTCTCATCTTCCGGAACTGTCGCCACAAGATTGCTCGAAGTAATGCCAATTCTTGGTCTTACTTCGAAGATATCTACTTGCCCAAGTTTTGAATCTAAAACAGTCACGCTCCCTGACGTGGGGTGAATCGCAGCCGATGAAAGTGAGAAAAGTGTTGTCTTGCCCGCGCCATTAGGGCCAAGTACTACCCAACGTTGATCAGAGTCGACGCTCCAGTTAATAGGCCCGAGTATCTGCTTACCGCCCCTGACAACGGTGGCAGCATCAAATTCAAGGACGGTGCTCACCCGCTCAGAGTACTCAAGGAGCGAAAAAATACACGTAATGACTTCCGAACAGGCTAATGTCGTCCTGTGAGCGATAAAAAACCAGAATTCACAGGGCTAATTTTATTGGCTAGCCAAGACAAGCCAGAAATACCGGAGAAACTACTGGAAGTCTTATCCCCCTTCTCAATTTCAATTTTGGACGTTCAAAAAATTCAAGTAAGAGGTCGATTGATTATGACTGTGCTTTTTGGATTAGATCCAGCCCATGCTGATGCAATCGAATCGGATCTAATCAAGTTCGGGGACGATACTGGCTACGACATCGCAGTAGATTTCGCCTCAGAAGAAGATGTTCGGTAAGGATCAACCTTCATGAAGCGTTTAGTTGTCCTTGATATGGACTCAACATTCATCCAACAAGAAGTCATAGACCTGATTGCAAAAGCTGCTGGAGTTGGTGAACAAGTTGCCCAAATTACTGAACGAGCTATGCGCGGAGAGATCGACTTCAAGCAATCTTTGGCAGAAAGAGTCAAACTTCTGAAAGACCTACCGGTCGAAACTCTCGATAAGGTCAGAGAAGAAATTGATCTCTCTCACGGCGCAGAGCGAATGGTTAAAGTTCTCCAAGCGCTGGGTCACAAAGTTGCAGTCGTTTCTGGAGGCTTTGATGATGTCATTGGGCCACTTCTAAAGAAAATTGGTGTTGATTTCTATCGAGCCAATTCCTTTGAAACTCACGACGGTAAGCTGACTGGAGCAACACAAGGGCCAGTCATTGATCGAAAAGCAAAAGCCGAAGCCCTCAAAGAATTTGCCGCCCATTGCGGAGTTCCCCTTGCTCAGACGGTTGCAGTGGGTGATGGAGCGAATGACCTAGACATGATGGCTCTATCTGGATTGAGCATTGCTTTCAATGCCAAACCGGTCGTTCAAGCAGCAGCCAAAGCGGCGATTACTGATGGAAATTTGGAAAATGTTCTTTTCTTAATGGGAATTACGCAAGAGGAAATCGATAGTACTGGTCTATAAACGACAGGCGTGGATATCTGTTACGAGTATTCCACGAGCACCAACCTTCCATAAACTGTCCATAATCTGATTGATTTCTTTTCTCTTCACCATTGCTCTCACCGCGTTCCAGTCACTTTTCTGGAGTGGAGAAATCGTTGGCGACTCAATCCCTGGTGTGAGCGCGCATGCAGCTTCAAGGTTTTCCTTCTTAACGTCATAATCAACTAAGACATATTGACGCGCTATAACTACTCCTTGCAATCTACGCAATAAAGTTTCCACCGAATCAGAGCGTTTTTGACCTGGCCGCTCAATCAAAATTGCTTCACTCTCTAAGATCACATCACCAAAGGTTGCTAAGCCAGCTTGCCGAAGCGTGCCTCCCGTGGAAACTACGTCAGCTATTGCATCTGCAACACCTAGCCGAACAGAGCTTTCAACGGCGCCATCTAGTCGCACTACCTCTGCTTGGACTCCAAGCTTGGAGAGATAGGAAGAAACGAGCCCAGGATAAGCGGTTGCAATTCGTTTACCGTTTAAGTCGCTTTCTTTAAAGTTCTTTCCATTTGCCGCGGCAAATCTAAAAGTGCTTTTTCCAAAATCAAGAGCTAGAAACTCCTCTGACTTCGCGCCGCTATCTAAAAGAAGATCTCTCCCTGTGATCCCAACTTCTAACTCCCCCGAAGCAACATATAGAGCAATATCTCTTGGGCGAAGGTAATAAAATTCAACATCATTATCGTTATCTATAAGAGTCAGATCGCGTGGATCAGTTCGTTGGCGGTATCCCGCTTCTTTGAGCATTGCGATTGCATCGTCGGACAATGAACCTTTATTCGGAATAGCAACCTTAAGCACTACGCACCAAGCCTTCCATCGGAGTAATTAGAGAACCTTGTAGATATCTTCTGGGGTCAGACCTCTTGCAAGCATCAAAACTTGCAGGCGATAAATTAGCTGTGAGATTTCTAATGCCAGAGCTTCATTACTTTCGTGCTCACCAGCTAGCCATACCTCTCCAGCTTCTTCAATGATCTTCTTTCCCATTGAATGGATGCCTGCATCAAGTGAATCCACCGTTGATGAGCCTTCGGGCCTGTTCTTTTCAATTTCTTTCAATTCCAGCCAGAGTTGATCAAAGGATTTCATAATCGAATTGTAATTGGGATGAAGGTGACCCCGCTGCTAATTAAAGCGTTGCGGCATGGCGTAGAGAAGCAATCATCTCTTGGGGGCTCTCTGCCTTATAGATAGCACTCCCAGCCACAAAGGTGTCAGCACCAGCATCTGCTGCCAGAAGAATTGTTTCAAGGGTGATGCCCCCATCCACTTGTAGCCATGGCTTCTTTCCAACTAACGCTTGAATCGCAGTATGGGCTTCTTGAATCTTAGGTAACTGGTCAATCATAAATGCTTGACCGCCAAAACCTGGTTCTACTGTCATCACCAAAAACATGTCCACGTACTTAAGAAGATCGGAAACCTGATCCATGCTTGTCTTTGGCTTTATTGCCAAGCCTGCACGAACACCCAAGTCCTTAATCGCGTTGAGAGTATCTATGGGCGACTTACTAGCTTCAAAGTGAAAGGTGACGCTTGCGCTACCTAATGCGGCGTAATCAACGGCAAGTTCATCAGGGTTATGAATCATCAGATGCGTGTCAACAGGTATTTGGGAATGTCCGATGATCTCCTTCGTTTGATGGAAATCGAAGGTTTGATTTGGAACAAAAATGTTGTCCATAATATCAAGGTGTAGGAGGTCAGCTGAAGAAACCTTGTCGATCTCAGAATTTAGATGCGCCCGATCAGCATTGAGAATGCTTGGACAAATTCTCACAACCTTACTCATGTGCCAACCCTAATTGATTTAGACCTCTATTACGCATTTTTCCTGAGCAAAGACATGAACATCGAGTCCGATTCATTCTGATGGGTCCACAGTTGAACACTGCCATCAACCGTCACAACCGAGGTTGGGACTTCTGTCGGCAAAAATTCCATTATTGAGAGCGCCTCAAGTTCACTATGCCGCCTAAGTGCATCTACAACCTGAATCTTCGTTTCAAATAGGTGGGGTGAACACGTAACGTATGCAATCACTCCTCCAGGATTGAGAATACTGACCGCTGCGTCGAGTAATTCCTTTTGAATCTGCACCAATTCTTTTAGATCTGCAGTTGTCCGCCTCCACCTTGCCTCTGGACGTCTTCGCAGGGCTCCAAGTCCGGTACAAGGTGCATCAACAATAATTCGATCATAAGTTTTGCCTTCGGCTGCAAGATCCTGCCCCCTGTGCACAATCACATGATCTTCAGGAATCACATGTGAGACAAGTCGAGCACGATGTTCACTTGGTTCATTCGCAGTGAACACATCTTGTGGTCGGTCAACGCGGAGCATGTTATAGAGTGCTGAAGCTTTCCCACCTGGACCTGCGCACATATCAAGCCACGAGAGTGGAGCAGACGTTGTTGCTGTGTTTCTAAATATTTCTGCTACCCATTGTGAACCACGATCTTGCACACCGGCGCGTCGTTCCCGAATTACCTTGTACAAACCAGGCATTTGATGAGCAAGTGCTCCAAATTGAGTTCCAGGTAAAGCAGTTGCGCCTTCTTCAATTAATTCAGCTACGGTTGATTTACCAGGCCATGCAATCAAATTCGGTTGCGCTGGAAGGTTGTCTGCTGCCATCAACTTCTCAACTTCATGCCAATCACCCAAGGCATCATAAAAGGAGCGGACGATCCATTGTGGGTGTGAATAGATGACAGATAGCGCCTTTTCTGGTTCATCTGACTTCATATTCTCATATTGTTCATAAAACTGAAGATCAGAGGATGCTGCACGCAATATTGCGTTGATGAAGCTTCCTTTAGACTCCCCCAAAACAGCGCGCGCTATCTCGACGCTCTCACTCACGGCGGCGTGATCTGAAACTCTCATTTCGAATATTTGATGGATTCCCATCCGCAGACAATCCACTACACCTGGGTCTAATTCGGCAAATGGTCGATCAGCCTTTGCCTCGATCAAAACATCATGCTTACCTTGCATTCGAAGAGTTCCATATGCGAGCTCGGTGGCAAAAGCTCGATCTCGTTCATCTAGATTTGATTCCTGCAGCAACTCGGGCAAGCGCAAATTTGCATAGGCTCCTTCACGATTAACCTGAGTTAACAGCGTGAAAACTAATAAACGAGCCGGATCTGGCTTTGGTTTATGTCCAGCGTTTGCCATATGTATTTATTCGAATCTATCTTCGGGAGTAAGTCGTGCGCCCCTTGCAAAATCAGCGCCGCTCATTCGCTTTTTCCCAGCGGGAGTAATTGAATCAATACTTAAAGTGCTATCTCCACAGCGAACAAGTAACGCGTCATCAAATAGACCGATACTTCCAGGCTGCTTAAGGTCATTCGGTGATAAATTCTCAGTTAATTGGTGGATTGCAATTCGCTCGCCCTTGAAATTCGACCAAGTTCCAGGGCGCACTGATAAAGCTCGTGAGAGTCTAAGGATCTGTTCAGCCCCGTGATCCCAATGAATCTGAGCCATCTCTTTGGTGATTTTAGGAGCCAAGGTAACGCCCGCAAGTGGTTGTGCCTTGGGCTTAACGCCCCTCATAATTTCAGAGACCACATCAAGGATTCGCTTTCCCGCTAACTCACTCATCGTTGTCAGTAACGATTCAGTCGTATCTGAAGGCGAAATTTGTACTTCTTCCTGGAAATATATGGGACCCGTATCAATTCCTTTATCTAACTTGAATATAGATATCCCTGTGCTGCTCTCACCCTCAAGGAGTGACCACTGCACTGGCGCTGCTCCGCGCCATTTTGGAAGCATAGAGAAGTGAACATTGAGCCAACCGAAGCGTGGTCCATGCAGGAGTTCCACAGGAATCATTCGCCCATAAGATGCCGTGATAATCATCTGAGGCTGTGCGCTCAGTAGATGCTGGTTAAGCGCAGGAGTGTCTCCCGGTTTTGCCACTGGAAAGCCTTGTTCATCCGCCCAATCAGCGAGTTCGGTCTGTTTGGAAGCTTGACCCCTGCCAGCCTTTTGATCTGGTGTGGTGATCACAGAAGCAAGGGTGTGTGTTGAGCCAATGATTGCTTCAATCAGTGGCTTAGCGATGAGAGAAGAAGATGCTACTGAAATCTGCACGTCGCCTATATTCCTAGGCCGCGAGTTGAATGCGGGGAAACTTTGATAATAGGAGATTGTCCCGCAGCATTGGCACTGCCAAACCACTCACTTTCGCGAATTTCCTTCATTGCAACTTTTCGAAGTTCTGTTGAGAGACGATCGATAAATACAATTCCATCAAGATGATCAGTTTCATGCTGAATAGCTCGAGCCAAGAACTCTGATCCTTCGATTGTTACCGGCTCGCCATGCATGTTGAAACCCTTTGCAACCACACGCATTGCTCTTGGAGTTTCATAGCGCAGCTCGGGGAATGATAGGCATCCCTCCTCACCATCTTGAAGCTCATCACTCAAATCAAGTGTCGGATTTATAAGATGGCCGAGTTGATCATCTACATCCCAAACAAAGACGCGCAGAGAGACACCAATCTGAGGGGCTGCTAGGCCCGCTCCTGGTGCATTTTTCATTGTTTCAGTTAGATCGGAAACCAGGGTACGCAATTCCTTGTCAAAGACCTCAACTGGTGAAGCCTTAGTCGTCAGTACGGGATCACCAAAGAGACGAATTGATTGGATTGCCATGGCTCTATTCTATCTAAAGAACTCGAACTCCTACGCCACCTCTATAGGTTGTAAGGATCGACAGAAATTCGCATTAGTGGTTTGCGCCTTAGACTGTTGACACGATTTATTTCATATAAGCGGGTCACTACCGCGGCAAATTCACGGAATTTAGCTTTAATAATGATTCGCTCTGACTCATCTCTTGGAATCGGACCGATAACTTCGATTCCTGGTAAATCCGAGAGGGCTTTCATGACTTTCTTTGCCTCAGAAGTATCAACACTGAGCAAGCGATAAGTTGGAGGAAGATGTGCGGAATTTCTCTCAGATAGTTCTCGTTCTATAATCTTTTCCGCATTACGACGAATTACCATTTGACTAACCTCGTGGTTTACTGGCAGCGACAGGTAAATCTCACCACCTGGTTTAAGCAAAGTGAGAATCCTTAATATATGAGCAAGGCCAATCTCATAAGAGCGCAGATCTGTCCGACCAAAATGTTGTTCCAGGTCAAGAAATAAAATGCTCGAATACTCTCCTATCGGTTCGACACCTGGCGTGCTGATGACCAAATTCTTTCCCTGCCCAAGATAAGCAACGGGGTTCTGACCGGTCGATGTGATAGTTGGGTTTTTAGGGAAGGAACGACCGAACTCCTCTGCTTTTCGACTTGCTCCGGAAGAGATAATTCTGGGCTTATTCTCTGAACACCAGGTACAGCGCCAATCCAATATTTTCGTTCGGCAGACTGAGCATTCTGGGTGCGATGAATTCCTAACATAAGTTAGCTTGCCTCCACATTTACAGTAAGCAATATTCCGACACTTTTGACAGCTAAAACTCTTCACATATCCGGTGTTTGCCACAGAGATGAGGACGGAACCCTGTGAAAGCCCTCTTGAAATAATTGGGTAATAATCAATATCGGCGTCGTTGTCTGCGAAATAAGCCTTATATGTATCTCTACTTTTGAAGCGGTAGTGCTTCAACCATCCCCGCTTTGACAGATCAGCAACTTCAAGGGAAGGGATACTGCCAAGAAAAATAACTGAAACTTCTTCAGAACGAATGAGGGCAATTTGGCGAGTGTTCCACGTCGGTGAACGCCTCTCATAATGAGACTCATCCTGATCTTCAAATATGGCAAGTGTTGAGCCTGGTGGCAAATGAGTGAAAACTACATTCCTTGTTCCAAGTACGACGTCAGCTTCACCAGATAGAGCTCTCATATAGTTCTCAAAGCGCTCACTCTTTTTCTGTCTGCTACTTAATGGCAATACAGATAAACCGCGCTTTCGAAGTATCGAGGCAAAAATCTCTATCTCTCTCTCATCGGGTAATACCAATGCCACGAGACCAAGTGACGCTCGAACTTGAACTATCTGGGCAATCTTTGTCCAGTAAGGCTCATCAATTGGCAACTCGATAAAAGATTTGAGCAAATCCTTACTGGCGAGGTAATTTTGTAGATCTTTGGGTAAATCAATACTTGAACTAGCTGGCTTCTGTGCAATCTTCTTTACGCTGGAGCTCTTCTCGCCGCTTTTCGAATAAGGTGGGACGGCAGCCGTGAAAAAATCCCACGGTTGAACGCCATACTTTTGTGCGTAGTTTTGAAAGCTATTTATTTGCTCGATTGTCACGATTGGTTCTTCAGATAGAACCCTCGTTATTTGTTTGATTTTTCCCGCCATTGATGGCTCGCTGGATCTCTCAACGACGATGCCTAACAACTCCTGGCTGGCAAACGGAACTTCAACAAGGGAGCCCACCGCAACCTTTTCGGCCAGCAATTCTGGAAGGGAGTAGTCATAGATCGAATCGAGATGAAGTGCAGGAGGAGAGAGAAGAACTCTGACAAATGGAAGCGTCTTGGAGGTCTCTCGCTTTAATTGCCCCTTTTCTTGGCGCAACTTAAGTGGCTTGGTCTCAGCCACAACGAATTATCCTTTAACGGCTTTTTGTAAGGCGCTGCTTCGATCGCTCTTCTCCCAAGTGAACTCTGGCAATTCACGGCCGAAGTGACCATAACTGGCAGTACGTCCATAGATCGGGCGAAGTAAATTCAAATCACGAATGATCGCAGCAGGACGGAGATCGAATACCGACTCAATAGCGCTTTCTATTTGAAGTACTGGAACTTTTTCGGTTCCAAAGGTCTCGACAAATAGCCCTACGGGTTGGGCTTTACCAATTGCATAGGCAACTTGAACTTCACAGCGCGTGGCCAATCCAGCCGCGACAACATTTTTAGCAACCCAACGCATTGCATATGCTGCAGAGCGGTCAACCTTTGATGGGTCTTTACCCGAGAATGCTCCGCCACCGTGACGAGCCATGCCACCGTAGGTATCAACAATAATTTTGCGACCAGTTAACCCAGCATCTCCCATTGGTCCACCTGTCACGAAACGACCAGTTGGGTTGATCAAGATGCGAACATTTGAAGAATCGATTCCAATTTTTCCAATAATTGGCTTAATAACTAGTCTTTCGACATCAGGGGCAAGAGTCTTATCGAGATCGATATCTGCCGCATGCTGAGAAGAGATGACTACGGTGTTGAGGGCAACTGCCTTGTCTTTTTCGTATTCAATTGTTACCTGGGTCTTTCCATCAGGGCGCAAATACGCAAGCTCGCCTGACTTTCGCACTTTGGAAAGCTGCATGGAAAGTTGATGAGCTAATGCAATGGGTAGTGGCATCAATTCTGGAGTGTCATCGCAGGCATAACCAAACATCAGTCCTTGATCACCAGCACCCTGTAGATCTAACGGATCTCCGGACGCTGCTACGCGCTTTTCAAAGGCAGAATTAACTCCCTGAGCGATATCTGGAGACTGCTGACCGATGGAAAGTGAAACACCACATGAGTTTCCATCAAAGCCTTTGTCTGAAGAGTCATACCCAATTTCAAGAACTGTATCTCGCACAATATTCATTACATCTGCATAACCCGTAGTCGTAACTTCACCCGCCACGTGCACCTGCCCAGTAGTAATAAGAGTTTCTACAGCGACACGACTCTTTGGGTCCTGGGTTAAAAGTGAGTCTAAAATTGCATCTGAAATCTGATCTGCCATCTTGTCTGGATGGCCTTCTGTTACGGACTCGGATGTGAATAAGCGCTTAGTCATTGGGCTAACCTAACTTATGTAGGGCTAAATCAAGAATCTTATCGGCTAGTGTCACCTTGGAAATCCGAGAGATCTTGCTCTCTCCCCCATCAGCATCAAGCACAATACCTTCCGTCTCGTCTTCCCCAAATATTTTCGTTCTAGTCACGTCGTTGAAATAAAGCAGGTGCAAACCTTTTGCACGCAATTTCTCCCTAGCTTGGTTAAGTCCATCGACACCAGTTTGAGCTGCAAAACCAACTAGCACCTGACGCTTTTTCATAGATGAAAGCACCTTAAGGATGTCGTCATTTGGCTGCAGCTTCAATTCTCTTAGCCCACCCTTAGAAATCTTTTCACGCTCCGCGGTCTCAGGTCTCACGTCCGCTACCGCCGCAGACATGATCAGTAAATCAGTGCTATCAAATTCTTGGACTAACGCCTGCTGCATCTGGTTCGCTGTTTCAACATGAATGATCTTGACACCTTCAATATCATCCAACTCAGCATTTGCAGATACGAGCGTGACGTCAGCACCTCGTTTAGCCGCAGCATAAGCGAGTGCATAACCTTGTTTGCCTGAAGATCGATTTCCAATATAGCGAACGGGATCAATTGCTTCGCGAGTTCCACCAGCGCTTACAAGTACTTTAACTCCGAGGTAATCAGCTTTACCTTTAAGTGCCTCCTGAGTCGCTTGAACAATTACTTTAGTCTTTGGATAACGACCAGCGCCAACATCGCCCCCTGTTAGTTTTCCAACTTCAGGTTCAACAACTACGAAGCCTCGAGAACGAAGGGTTTTCACATTTTTTTGTGTTGCGTCATTTAGCCACATCTCTGTATGCATTGCGGGGACAACGATGATCGGACATGTTGCAGTTAGGACAATATTTGTAAGCAAATCGTCAGCTCGTCCTTGTGCTATTCGAGCGAGAAGGTCAGCAGTAGCTGGAGCTATAACCACAGCGTCTGCTTTTTTGCCCAGA
>Ga0208739_1000041_pt1 | contig 54417 bp, 66 predicted proteins | sample CryBogCBE27Jul09_FD_184566 | JGI IMG/M metagenome (GOLD analysis project Ga0208739, IMG submission 184566) | Freshwater microbial communities from Crystal Bog, Wisconsin, USA - CBE27Jul09 (SPAdes) (version 2) | ecosystem: Environmental > Aquatic > Freshwater > Lake | place: Crystal Bog... | reverse complement strand
TTGGTCAGCTTATGCCAAGTATGTTTGATAAGTGCATACTTATGACCGTAGAAACGGTATGTTTGATAGTTTTTTGGACTCCCTAGTTTTCTTTTATGAACTGTTCTAAGGTTTACACATACCTTCTCCCTTCCTATCTTTAAGTATCTTATAATGTAGTAGTAAGCTACGATTTTGAAGTTATCTAAACCTATTATATAAGACACAACTATTTTGAGATGTGTAACGCAATTTTTTAACTGTTTTGATATTCAGCTAAAGGTCGATTGATACAATAATATAGCTCTGCCATCCAATGTGGCTTCGATTCATCTTGTTAGATGAAAGGTTAAACTGCATACACTACTTACTATATATATATAGTAGTTTAGTACATACATTCACTACGGGAAAAAATTGTATCAATATTTCAAAGAGCTACAATTTTAATCTTTCGTAACATTGCGTTACGTTTTGGCATTGCACCAATTTGAAAGATTAATGCCGACTAATTGCTTTCTTTGTCGGCTAATGGAAAACAGCAAAGGTTCGACCTTTTAAAATATGCTTAACATATTAAACTATTCTCTAATAGGTCATTAAATTGCTGCTATCTTTTTATTTTGTTTGAAAACTTTTTTATTAGCTTGATAGATAAGATTAAAAGACAATAAACATTTATATCCATCCCAATTTGAATAGTTTTCCTTGTTTGGCATCTTTTCCTTGAACTCGGCAAACGTCGGGATATTTGCACTACCTAATATTGAATTGACATACACCGAATTAGCTACGTTACTGTATACCTTACTTATAGACTTGTTTTCAATCTTGTCGGTTACATTGGCAAGCTTCACAAAATCGAATGCCGTTTTGTTGTTGTTTTCAAGTAATGCCGTTTGTCTTTCAGCTAATGTCTTTTTTACTTTGTTTGCTACTGTGTTTGTTTGTTCGTTGTTCATGATTGATTGATTTTTTTGTTTTGAATAATGAATGCAATATGTGAGGACATATATATATAGCAAAATTTATTTTTTGGCAGAAAAACAGATATGTTAAAATTTAGCATAAAACTAAATATTTTAGCACACAGAATAGGCGAAAATATTGACATATTAAGAAAAAAAACAATTAACACGATTAGCAAAAAATATCTTAAAAAGTATAACAAAATAAGCAGAAATTATAATAAATTGAGTGCAAAGAAATGTTAAAAAAACTAACAAATTTAGCATAGACAACTAAAGACTTTAGCAAAATTAAACAAGTGTTTAAAACAAGTGTTTAATAAATAGGTATAAAATGTAGTGTAATTAAGTAAGGTAATAATGTCTAAATAAGATAACATAAAATAAATTAAACCGATATAAATTTAAGACTCAATAAATAAGCTAAATTATTTTAGAAAGCAAAAACAAGTGAGGGCAAAAAATATAGGTTACCTGAATAATGGGCATTAGATAACCACATACATAAAACAACAATACAGCCATCCTTTGGGTAAAACAACAATACAGCTATCCTTCGCCTTTAAGTAGCTGCATACATACATACATGAAGCGATGGGAAAAAATAGCTGAGACGTACACGGTATGCATACGGACGTTTGCACCCCCACCCTACACGCTCCTGGGTATAATGAGTACCACACATACTTATACATCTACCACACAATCTACCACATATACCCACTCAATCTGAGTCAGTCCGGCTCCCGTTGGTCGTCCTCCTTAATATATACTATATTAGGGACAGGCCTCAAACGCAAGTATAGCTTGATTCGAGGTTTCATTTTTTGATACAATGGTATACCTAAAGTATTAATTTTTAGAACTATTACCTATAAAATAAGTAGTATTAATATTTGGTATCAATACTAATTTTTAGTACTTTTGTTATATGAGTATGAACAAGTACTGTAGTTATAATGACAATCCATTCAGAGTATCTTCTGATAAGTTCAGAGTCTACCCTCACCTTAAAAAAGTAACAGATGGCTATGACACGGTACACAAGCTTGGCGACCAAGAAGAGAGGATAAGTATCTATCCAAATGCTTACGAAGACTTTAGGAAGTTAAACTCTATGGCTATCAGCATCTTGAGTTATATGTTCAAAGAGATTTGTTACGACTATGTAAAGTTAAACGCTATAGAGCTGATGAGTCTATTGGATGTTAAATCTAAAAGTAATATCTACCGGGGTATAGAGGACTTGCTTGAGAAGCAATTCATAGCCAAGAAAGCCGGTACAGATGTTTACTTTATAAACCCATCAAAGATATTCAAGGGTAAGAGGTCTGAATGGTATAAGAAGACAATAGAGTTTGACGAAAACTATGACGGTTTAATGACAACAATAAACACGGATGAGTAACTTTTATTATAAGGCTAAAGAAGCTAGAAACCTAGTACAGATATCCATCAGCAATGGAGGATACTATGAATGTATGAACGAGGTGTCTAACCAGTCTAAATGGAGAAATATTCCAATAGAGTTATGGAATAGAGGTTTTGATAATGAGATGAGGAAACTAACAACTGTATGTCCTGAATATAAAAACAATGTAAATTTGAAGCATGAAACTGAATAGAGACAAAATAATAAAGTTGTACGAAGAGTACTTAGATAGAAACGATGTGGAAGGTTACCTACCGTATGTCAACGACCATATCGTAGATACTATTTGTTTTCTAATAGAGAACAATGATGTAATTGAAATTCACCCTAACTACACAACCAATGTAAGCTGGATTAAAATAAAAGACTAATATGAAAGGACTTAAACTAATGTTTGTTATTATTGTATATTTTATATATTTACCATATTTAATTGTTGTATTGTTTTTTGAGATGCTGAAGAACATATTTGAAGAAACTATTATTTATTTTCAAAACACTAACATATGATTTGTTACATATGCAGTAGGCATGTACTTAAGTCTTTAAAAGTAGATGGTGTTTCTTTTGGTTACTGTGACGACCATCAAGCTGATGTTCAGATAGGTGTTATTAAATTAACCTTAACTGGAAGTGTATCAGCATTGGTAGGCAGTAAATCAAAATACAAAGAAGGTAAAGTAAGTGCCGCGCAATTAGAATTTGATAAACAATATCTGCCAGAAGACTTAAACGATTTAGATGATTAGAAGTAAAAGCAAGACACAAACAAAGACAAGGAGTAGTTTTAAATCAGCACCTCCTAAAAGAGAGTCGCTTCCTAAACTATTAGAGAAAGCGCAAAAAGTTTTTAATAAGTACATAAGAGATAGAGACGAAGGGCTTACATGCATATCCTGTGGAGGTAACAATGCTAATCAGTCTGGACATTATTTTCCAGTCAAAGGTTTTGCGTATCTTCGTTTTAACGAATGGAATGTTAACAGGCAATGTCCAGGATGTAACATGTGGCTACACGGTAACCAAGCAATGTACAGAATAGGACTGGTTAAAAAGATAGGTGAGAAGGCGGTAATGGAGTTGGAGGCTGAAGCTATCAGCCATCGAATATATAAGTTTAGTATTCAAGAAGTAAAAGATATAATTCAAAAATACCAATCATGAGTTCTGCGTGGAAAAAAAAAGAAGGGAAGAATCCTAAAGGAGGTTTAAACGCAAAGGGTAGAGCTTCCTATAATAAGGAGACAGGTGGACATTTGAAAGCCCCTGTAAAGAGTGGCACCAATCCTAGGAGAGTTTCTTTTGCTGCTAGGTTTGCTGGCATGGCTGGGCCTATGAAAAAGCCAAACGGAGAACCTACAAGAAAAGCTTTAGCTTTAAAGGCTTGGGGATTTGGTAGTGTAGACTCAGCTAGAAAATTTGCTAACGCCCACAAAAAGAAATAACATGAAAAACAGTCTAGCAGGTACAAGTAAGGGTAAGTCTGAATCAGCAAAGTACTTTCAGAATAACCCTGAAGCTCGTAAGAAAAAGAACGCTTACAATAAAGAATACCACGCTACTCCTGAAAGAAAGAAGTATAGGGTGAAGCTTAATAAAGCTAACAGAGAAGCAGGAACCTACGGCAATAAAGATGGCAAGGATGCATCACATACTAAGTCAGGTTCTTTGGTTCGCGAATCGCAAAGCACAAACAGGGCTAGAAACGGGAAGGACGGAAAATCAACTAAAAAATAAACCATGAAAGCAAAAAGAAAGCAACTTGTTGTAAAGTCATACAACGAGCAAAAAGAAACACATGTTATTGATGGGCCTAACGGAGAAAAGATTCAGCTCTATATAGGACGTAAGTACGGAGAAAATAGTCGTGAAATAAATCCTACCGTATGTGAAGTGCTGAGTGTGGGAGATGAGATATCAACGGTAGAGGTTGGAGACTTAATTATAGTACACCACAACGTACTTACTAACGAAGGACAGATTATTAAAACAGACTACTCAGACCAATCTACTATTCTAGCTATTCATTTTGATGGAACAGTATATGCAAAGATTAATAAAGAAACAGGAGAGCCTATACCTTTGAATGGTAATCTAATTGCCAAAAGAATTAAGAAAGAAAACAAATCAACCTTACACGTTCCATTTGAAGAGACTATGGAAACTACCTTTGATATTGTATCTACCCCTGAAGACTATGATGATGTTCAACCAGGAGATAGAGTTCTTTGTTACAAATATTCTGATTATGAGATAGTGTATCACTTTAAGAATCAGCAAAAAAAAGCAATAAGAATTTGGAAAGATGATGTGCTTGGAGTATTTGATAAAGTGTCTTAAATTTGGCAATGAGTCAAGCACTAATAATTAACCTGACAAATGCTAGAAATTTTATAATAGACTTAAGTCCTATTAAGTATTTGAAAAAAGAATACTTAGTAAGTTCTGGAGTTGTATTATTTTTTGACAAGCAATACGATATGATTTTGTTTGGAGAGAGCTTTGATTGTATAGAGGACTTTGCAAAAGAGTATGAACCGGAAGATGCAGTTTATTATCATATCATTAGAGACTTAGTAGAACCATTAACAGAAGAAGAGATAGACAGTATTTATAATGGAGTGCTTGAAAACAAATTCTCTATACATCTTATAAACACAGAAGAAAAATTTAATGCTACAATATGTCTGAATTAGAAACAATAAAACAAGAACTATTATTATACAAGAGCGATGGTATGTATGCTTTATTCTTTGCCCTTAACAGGAAGATAAACGAACTATCTATTTCTTTAAATAGTATTACTCTTGACTTAAATGGTGATGATAAGACATTTGAAAGGTTTCAAAAGTTAACTTCTAGCTTAAAGGATATGGTAGACTCTGTGAACTGGTTAAGGGTTAACTATCTTAAAATGGATGAAGATGAAGCAAAGGAAGCCGAAAAGAAAGGCATTCCATTAATAGAACAACTCATAAATGAAAATAGAAAGCCAAAGTAAAGGAGTTAATATATCAGCAATTATTAACACCGATGCGCTTGAAAGAACTTTATCAGCCCCCTACAGAGAAAGAATAAAGCACTTAGAAGGCATCATTAAGAAAAGAGAATCCTACATTAAAAATATGCACTACCAACTAAGAAGAAGGAAGTGGATAATGTATTTAGGATTTATCTCTCATAAGATAATGAAGCCATTGCCTAAGAAACTTAACGTCAAAAGGATGTTAATTTTATTCTATATGTATGAAAGGAATTTTACTTCTATACAAAAGGTTCAATCTGACTTTAAACAATTAGGAGTGCCTCACACTTTAATACATGCTGATGTAAACATACTTATAGGTATGGGATTAGCCTGTAAGGACGGCAAAGGTTTTTATTATTTACTAGACAAGGGTAGAGAGGTAGTAGAGTACTACGAGAAGAATACATTGAGGATGTTCTTTAATATGGCTAAAATTAAACAAGACATTACCCAAGTAAAAGAAGCTAAAGAGATTTCAGACAAGCCTGGCAAGTACTCAGAAGAAGAATTAAAAAACAGGGCTGATAGATACCGCAAACTAATGAAACCATTTTGGGATACAGGCTATACTATTATGCCAAAAGATAAAGGAAAAAGAATTGAGATAGTATCATCTTGGATTAAAAAGAATAGAATAGTAGACGAATGGTATATTAAACTAATATTTAACTGGGGTTCAAAGTCCAAATAAAATGTTACATTTGTATTAAACACAAGAATATGTTTTCTAGTATAGACAGGCTTTTGCAAATGCACATGGACAAACCTTCACAAAAAAGGAAGAAGGATTATGGATTGCAAGTAGCTAAAGGTATATTTAATTCTGCTGATAGAAACTCGGATGGATATTACGGCAAGCGTTACAGAGTGTGGAGAGCTAACAGAGAATTTTCAATGGGGACAAACTCTATGAAAGAGTTTATGGACTTGCTGAGGGTAGAGGGTAACCAGACATATGTAGATTTAGATTGGAGTACTATTAAGATTGCACCTAAGTTTGTAGAGATATTACTTGGAACATATTTATCAAGAAGAGAGAAGCCTGTAGTTAAAGCTACGGATGATATGAGCGATTCTATTAAGGATATGGAAAAACAAGAAGCCATGTTCCGTATGAAGAATAAGGAACAGATAGAAGCTATTGAAAAAGAATTAGGACATCAGATTGAGTCTCAAAAGTTTATGCCTGAAGACGAAGATGACATTGCTTTATATTTTGATTTAGAATACAGACTACCTGAAGAGATATTATTTGAAACTAAGATTAAAAAAATCTTGGACGAAAATGATTACGGAGTCTTAAAAAGAACGCTTCTAAGAGATATTATAGACTGTAACTTTGCAGCTACTAAAGTTTACTTTGATGCCAACCATAACATTAGGATTAAAAGAATCAAGCCTGAGAATTTAATTTACAATGTTTTTGAAACAGACAACGGTAAAGACTTGGCTTACATAGGGTATGTTAACCCAATGAAGATTTCTGTAATAAGAAAAAAATACAATCTTGATGAAGAGACTTTGTTTAAGTTGGCGCAGAAAGCTTCTAGAGAACTTAAAAGACCTGAAAACCTTTATTGGAAAGATTCATACAAATATACCGAACTCAGACCGTATGATGATTACGCGGTATTGGTTTTCGACTTTGAAGTAAAGACTGTAGACGTAGAATATACTGTTAAGACAGAAAACAAATATGGCAATGTACTTGCTATACCTAAACAAGGTAAGCCAATGGCTCCGGCAGGACAAGAGCTAGCAGGAGAAGTTATTGAAGATAAGATGATGAACATCTATCATGGAGCTTGGGTATGCGATACTGATATCATGTTGGAATGGGACTTAACTTCCAATACAATACGTCCTTATAATAATGGCGTAGATGCTATGTTCAGCTATTCTATTATTTGTCCAAATGCTACAGGAGCTTTATTACCTTCGATGATTGAGAAAGCTATGGGGCCAATTAGGGCAATGCTTCTTATCAGAATGAAGATGCAACAGTTGATTGCTTTAATGAAGCCAGATGGATTCTCTGTAGACATTTCAGGATTTAGAGATGTTGATTTAGGCACAGGTAATTCTGTTGAGCCTTTACAACTAATGAAGATATACGACCAGACAGGTAGAGTGTTTTGGGATTCAACAGGGGACGATGGGCAACCTAAAGCTTTCCCTATTCAGCAACTTCCAAACAATGGAAACGTAGCTCAGTTAAATACTTTGATTAGTCAATACAACTTTAACTTAGATAGACTAAGAGAAGAAATGGGTATCTCTGAGTATAGAGATGGTTCAAGTGTACCTGTAAAGACTGGCCTTGGAGTAATGCAACAACAGATACAAAGTTCTAATAGTGCTACTGAATATATCTATGATGCTTTTACTTGTGTAATGGAAGAGACATCTGAAAAGGTAGCTATGATGTTATGGGATAGCGTTGTATTCAAAGCTACTAAGTATAAAGAAATGGAAGGCTATGATATGAGTCTTTTAGATATGACTTTTGATGTGAAGGTAGAAATGCTTCCTGATGAACAAAAGAAAGCTGAGTTAAATAATTTAATGATGCAGGCTTTACAATCAGGTGCTATTAGTTACGAACAAGTCTTTAAGATTAAAAACATTGAAGACGTTAAGTTAGCTGAGTTGTACTTGGCTAAAAGTATGAAGAGAGCTAAGAAAGATGCTGAAGAAAATGCGCAGAAGAATAGTCAAATGAATGCGCAGATACAACAACAAGTGTCTCAGCAAAAAATGCAACAGGACGCTCAGTTAAGTCAACTAGAATCTCAGGGTAAGATGGCGGTAAACAAAACTAAGGGAGACTCTGATAGAGATTTGGAGTTAATTAAGTTTGCTACTAGCATGTATATGGAGTCTTTAAAAACAGGACAACCATTACCGGATGAGATTAAACAAATGGCTGATTCTATTTTAGGAAGTGCGGTACAGGAGAAGATGCAACAGAAACAACAAGAGGCTGAACAACAACAAGCTCAGCAACAACAACAAGAACAAGAACAACAAGGGCAACAACAAGAAGAACAATAAAAAATAAAAACCATGAGTTTAGGATTAGGAAATTTTGATGCTAAAAAAAGCATGGATGTTTTTGGTAGATTAAAAATTACTAGACATCAAAACATTTACGATGCTGATTTTGAGTATGGAAGTCAACCACTTCGTTGGGAAAGCTATACAGCAGGCTCAGCTACTATTGCTGCTCAGCCTAATCAAGGAGGAGTTGGTATGACTGTTACTACTTCATCAGGAGATATAGCTATACGTCAATCAAGACCCTACCATAGATATCAGCCTGGCAAATCTATGTATATGGCTTCAGCAATATTATTTGGTGGGCCATTTTCAAATCAATATCAAAGGGTAGGTTTTTTTGATGATTCAAATGGAGCGTTCTTTGAGCAAGGAACACCTACTGTTTCTAACCCATCAGGAATGAATGTAGTAGTTCGTTCAGATGTAGGTGGAACTATTTCAGAGTTAAGAATACCTCAAACATCATGGGCTGGAGATTCTACTTTTACAAACTCTATCAATTGGTATAACATACAAATGTTATGTATTGAATACGCTTGGTATGGTGCTGGTATGGTAAGATTTGGTGTAATAATTAATGGTGAGACTCATTGGGTTCATAATATTGGATTTGGAAATTTACAAGGACAAACAGTTGCTTGGGCTAGAACCGGAAACCTTCCTGTTAGATATGAATTAAGAAATACGGGAGTTACTGCTTCTAATACAACAATGACGCATTGGGGTGTATCAGTAATGGTTGAAGGTCAATCAGATGAGCAAAGAGGTTTTACATATGCTTATGGAATGGCATTAGGAACTCCTCAAAGAACTGTATCATCTACTACAACTAGGTATCCTGTGTTATCGGTTCGTAATCGTGTAATGGGAACACTAGAGTATACTCAAGCAAGTTCAGCAATTACATCAGGTACAACAAGTTCAGTTACAGTAGCAGGAACTCCTTGGACTGTAAACCAATGGCAAGGAAGATTTTTTTATAACTCTACTTTAGGTTTTACTGCAAGGATTTTAAGCAACACAGCAAACGTTTTAACTATTGCAGATATTGTAACAGGAGGTGCTACAACAGCTTCAGCTTCTGGGAATAGTTATGTTATTGGTTTAATTAACAGAGGATTGATTCTTCCTTTACAATTGAATATTTCATCTACTGCGGTATGTACTGTAGAGTTGATTTCAAGTACAACATCTAGTCCTGTGGTATTAACTGGTGCTACGTTTACTCCTTTGACAAGTCTAGGTTCTACCTATTCATTTGCTGAAAGAGATGTAGTAGCAACTGCTTTAACAGGCGGAGAAGTTGTGTATTCTTTTTTAGCTCCTGCTGGTGGTTCAGGGTTGTTGCAAATTGACTTATCAAATTTCTTCCCATTATATAATACTATTCAAGGTAACAAACAGGACATTTTAACTGTAGCTGTTTCTACAGGTTCTGCTGCTGCTACTATTGGAGCAAGTATTGTGTCTCAAGAAAAAATGGCTTAAAGATGCTTTCTTTATGTGTGTTTTCATGGCTGAAAGGGCTGCCCATTCCTGGGCGGCCACTTTTATGAAAATTTTGTAATATAAAATTTTGTATATTTGCCTTAACGTTTTGGACAAGTAAATCCTAAAAACAAAAACAATATATGGAAATCACAGATTTGGTTCAGCAATATGCCGCTGAACAACAAGCAAGCAATAGTTCTTTAACAGAAACGACTTCTTTAAATCCAGTAGATACTACAACTGCCGTAAACGCAGATGTTGCAATTACTGAAGTTCAACCTAGTGTACAGACTCCAATGGAAGATTTAGACCCATTGCAAGAGTTTGCTAAAACATTATCAAGCGAACAATTAGAGGAGATAGAGGGTACACAAGTAGATGTCAATAATGAAGTCATAGAGTCTAGTGATGATGAAGTCTTAGATGAAGATGATTTTATTAAACAAAGAACTGATGGGGAGTTTTCATCTTGGGAAGAGTTGCGAGAAGCATTACAGGTTGAAAGAGCTAAGGAACTAAAATTTGAAAATGAAACATCAGAAGCATTATATAATCTCATTGCTGAAGGAAAGATTAACGAGGTTGCTGATATACTTTATAATAAAAAGGTAGCAGATGAGATTAAAAATAAACCAGATGAAGACGTATTAAAGTCTTATATCAAGTTTCAAAACCCAGAGTTTGATAGCGAAGATATACAGGCAGAGTACGAAGAAAAATATTCTATTGATGAGTTTGCGTTTGACGATTCCAAACTTAGAAGAGAACAAAAAAAGTTGTCTCAGAAAATCAAAAATGACGTATCTGAGGCAAGAGAGTTTTTTGAAAGGATGTCTGAGGATATTAAATTTCCGCAGTACGAAAGAACTACACAACAGAATGAACCTCAACAAGACGTTGAAGCCCAAGAAGAAAGGCAGAGATTTCTAGAGAGTTTAGATGGTGTAGAGAATCGTTTGGGAGCCTTACAATTTAATTGGAAGGACGACAAAGCAAGTTTAAACATCAATGGTAAGTTTGAAATCCCTGCGCAGGAAATTTCAATATACCGTGATGCTGCTGAAGGTTTGCAAGATTATTATGCAGAGAGGTACTACCAAGACGGTAAGTATCAATCTGACAAACTTTTAAAAGACTTGTATATTGCTGATAACTTTGATAAGATAATTCAATCTGTTATTAGTCAAACGGCTAATCAAACAAGAATTGAAATGTTGAAGCAAAGGAAAAATATTACAACAGACGTTCAACAAAGCGGCACCTATCGCCCTAGTGCTGCGGACGAGGAGAAGAATCTTTTCGACCAACTATTTATGGGGCATAAACAAAGACAATTATAAAATAAAATAAAATGGCTACAAATACTTTTCCATCAACTCCTACTCCTAATGGGATAGCTTCATCAGCAACTAATAGGACGCTGTTGAACAACTTAAACATCTTTGACCGTTCTTTTGAAAAGAACTTGGTTAGAATCTATGGTGCTGAAAACTATGCGATTGTACAAATGGCATTAGGTAACTCAGTAATGGAAGCAAAGTCTGACAACAGAAGCTTCTACCACTATGAGAAAAGAGGACTTCACCAATCAGTAACTGTTAACGCACAAATCACAGCTCCTTCTGCTGGTGCTGCTGTAACAATAACTTTAGGTTCAGGTTCTTATTTTTCTTCTGGTACTCAATCTCCAATCCGCGTAGGTGAGGTGGTTCGTATTATGACTTCAGGTATTGAAGGACAAGTTACAGCTATCAACAAAGGAACAGCTAACGCTCACACAGCTACTATTTTACCAGTTCGTTCTACTGATGCTTTTGTATCAGCAGGTTCTGCAAACTTGTTAGCAGGTGAGTTCTTGTTACTTCGTGGTGCGGTTAACATCGGTGAGCAATCAACTGTGTTAGATGGTATCTCTCCTTTATTGGATAAGATTACCAACACAACTACTGAACATCGTGATGACTATACAATTACAGACCGTGCAGATATTGAAAAGAATGAGGTTGATTTTGGTAATGGACAATATTACTACTACTACCTTGCAATGGATGACATGAACAAGCGTTACATGAACCAGGCTTGGTTTAAAATGCTTGAGGGTGTTACTATTGACAACTTAGGTTCTTATGGTGGTTCAGTTGGTACTACAGGAGTTATTCCTCGTGTTGCTGCTGCTGGTTCTACTATTCAGTACACAGCTTCTGCTGGACCTGCAATATCTGATATCCACACTTTGACTCGTACTTTTAACTTCTACGGAGGTGCAGGTGAGTATCATTGGTTACAAGATATCTATCAAAGACAAGCCGTTAATGACTTATTGTTTGGTAAATATAACAATGGTGCTATCCGCTACGCTTCTGTAGGTGGTAACGAAGAGGCTTCTGTAGCTTACGGTTTCAATAGCTTCTCTATTGATGGGTACACTTTCCACTTCTTCTTAAACAATGGATTCTCTCCTGAAGCTGTATACCAAATTAATCCAGGTAGTCAGGTTCCTGAAAAGAGAAACTATGGTTTCTTGATTCCTCAAAAGATTAACAATGATGCTAAGACCGGAAAACAATTCCCTTCTTTCCAAATTGTATTCCAAGAGGTTAATGGACAAAGAGTATTAACTACTGAAACAGGTATGTTGGCTCCAAGCAACAAAACTACAACTGCACAAAAGACAATCTCAATGTTGTCTTTCCCAGGAGTAAGAACGTTTGCGGCAAATCAGTATGCGATTTTTGCTGGCGTGTAAATTGTTGATTTTCAATACATTATAAAAAAAAGAAAATACCTGCCAATTTATTTGGTGGGTATTTTTTTATCTATTATATTTGTGTTTAAATACGTTTAAACATGAAGTCTGGAATTTATAAAATAGTACATATTCAATCAGGCAAGACTTATATAGGTCAATCTGATGATTTAGAAAGAAGATTGCAAGCCCATAGAAATTGGTTTATTAATCCTAAAAGAATTATAAATAGGCATTTGTATAACTATGCAAAAAAATATCCAATAGAAGATTTTATTTTTGAACCAGTAGAATATTGTGAAATAAATATATTGAACGAAAGGGAATTATATTGGTGTCAAATATATAAAGACAATACTTTTAATGTAAGGTTGGAACCTGTTACAAATAGAGGAGTAAAAAGGGCTGATGAGTTTTGTGCTATGAATAGTGAGATACAAAAGAAAAGATTTTCTGACCCTAATAATTTAGCTAAGCATAGAGATATGATTAAAAAAAGGTCTTTGAATCCTAATTGGATTAAAGGCATAAATGATGCAGCTAAAAAAAGAGCAGCTGACCCTGAATGGAAACGTAAACAAAAAGAAATAGTAAATGGTAAAGAAAGAGCAGACAACATAAGAATAAAAAATTTTAATACATGTTACTCTAATTGTGTGGCAATGTTAGATAGAGAAGGTAATATGTTAAATTATTTTTTAAATGTACAAGATGCTTCAAAAAGTATAGGTAAAGGAAGGTCTAATATATCCAGTTGTCTTACTGGAAAACTTGGTACAGCTTATGGGTATAAATGGAAGTATCTTACTAATGAAGAATATTTAGTACTTAATGGTGGCGAAGTGCTTAAAAAAGAATGTCAAGATGTCTAAAAAAATAAGTTGGCATTCTTGTTGGTATCTATTATATATTATATAACTTTGATAAAAATTTTTAATTATGGCAAAAGCAACTGAGTTGGCAAGCGTACCAACATTAGATTCGCCAGTAACTTCAAGTAAGAAGATAGCTGCGAAGAAAGCTAAGAAAGAGCCTGAGATGTATATTTTCAGACTTTTAAAAGAACACCCAAAGTACCATGAAGGTGCTAGTGTATTTCCTCCCTACTTTACAATTCCAAACACAGACATCATCTTATGGAATTACGGTACAGAACAAGAACCTGATTTACAGCCTAGGGAAGTAAGATACATTGATGGAATGAAAACCATTTTTGTAGATGAGCAAGAAGTAAACGGACCTTTAGCTGATAGCATTTTAAATAAACAAACAAATATTATAACTTTTAATGATGGGCATTTAAGAGTGCCATCTTGGAATAAACCACTTGTAGAGTTCTTAAGGTTAAACAATCAATGTTCAGCCAACAAGAATAAATTCAAGATGGTTACCAATACCTATATGTTATTAGACTATGGTAATACAGATGATAATGTAGTTGAGTTAGGTAGAAAGAAAGATAGGGCTTATGATTTAGCGCGCTCAGCCTCCGAGGACGATATGGTACCTCATGCTAAATTTTTAGGCATCCCTTTCACACATGCAAGCACAGGAGAAGAAAGAGAGATGGACGCAATCAGAGAAGACTATAAAGCAAAAGCTTTAGCTGACCCTGAGAAGTTCTTATTGATGGCAAACAACCCTAAATTAAAACTAAGATTCTTAGTAGAGAAAGGATTAGAAAAATCAATCATAACAACAGGCTTGGTTAAGAATCAAGCTCATTGGGTTTCCACTAAACAATTAATTCATCAGCTACCTGCCAATCAAACGGCTGTAGATGCTTTAACTGAGTTTGCTTCTACGGAAGATGGCTCTGGTTTTATCAGCACCCTAAGAATGCAGTTATAATTATTTTGCATAGATGTATCATAATGATAGCCCTCGTATTTCTATACGGGGGTTTTTTGTTATATTTGTACAAAATAGTCTCATGACTGTAGACGAAGTTTATTCCATACTTAGATTTATAGTAAGAAAGAATCAGCTAGGAAGCTTAAGTCCTGCCGATTTTCAATATGCTATAAATTCTGCACAAAGAAATTATTATGATTTTTTAGTAGGTAGAATTGAGCAGTATCAATATGGAAATGCAAGACCTAGGGTAGGCTTATCAATGACTGATAACGTGGTGTCAAGATTGATGCCATTTGAACAATCAAGTGTAGTTACTGTAACAGGAGGTTTAGCAACAAAGCCAACAGGTTTTAATAAGTTAATAGGCATGTATACTCCTAATATATACAGAGTATATAGAATAGAAGAGGATTCTTTTGCTGAGAGGATGCAGGATTCAATAGACCCTGTAGATGAAGAGAATGCTTTTTTTGTAGAACAAAATACTAATTGGAGAATCTATCCAACTACAATACCAAGTATTACGGTTAAATATTTAACTGTACCTGCAAATATTGTTTGGAATTATACACTTGATGGAAGTGGAAGACCTGTATACAATCCAACAGGAAGTGTAGACCCATTATGGAATAATAATGATATTGACGAGCTTGTAGGTAGAGCCGCTAAAATAATTGGTGTTTCATTAAAAGAACCAACTCTAAGTCAATTTGGACAGGGAGTAATTAATACAGGAGAATAATGATAGTTACCACACAGAATATGGTCGACAGGATTCGTAGGGCTTATTATAATGACTACCCAGACGACTCTGCTGTACTTACGGACAATGAGTTATTGTTGCACATTAATGATGCTGTAGCTCAAGTTGCAGTAAAGCAATCTAATGATGCGTATGCTATTACAGGATTACTTTCTACACCTGAAGCTTACATCACTACTTATAGATTGACTTCATTTAGCAAAGATTCTGATACAGGATATTACTACTCTAGTTTACCTCATCCTCCGATGGGGCTACCTGAAAATAGCGGTGTTAATAGTGTTTTTTTTGTAGGAGTAAATGGGCAAAGCAAACCTGTGTTATATGTTTCTCCAAATGAGATTGACTACTTTAGAAACATGCCTTATCAGCCTAACGCAGCTTACTATTGGATTGAAGGTATTACTTTGTATATGTGGGTTAAAAACAACTTGCCAACTAATGTAAAGGTTAATGTAAGAATGGCTACTCATATAACTAATTCTTTATCAACTCCAATTAACGTTCCTCCTGATGCTATAGGAATGGTGTTTGATATAGTGATGCAAAAAATAATGGTTCGTAAAAATATTAAGGCAGACCACATTACTGATAGCGTTGAAAGCTAATAATTATGAATAATCAAATAGAAAAATATATTAAGTTATCAGATGCCGTTAATATGTATATTGACGAAGCTAGGTTAACTACTAAAGACTTTAGAAGGCTTTGGGCAATGGCATTTCGTGGGCTTCAAGAGATTGGTTTAGATGTTTCCTGGTCTCCAAAAATTACTGTGCTACCTGTCAATTCAAATTTGACTTGTGATTTGCCTGATGATTATTTAGAATATGTAAGGGTTGGTTTATTTAATGAGTCAGGAGAAGTAGCTACATTGAAAGTAAATGAGTCATTGACAAGATACAGAGATACTCTTTCTACAAGACTTTCAGATACTGCTAGTCAGATTGGTGCTGGCATGACTGTACCTAACTATCCTTATTGGTTTGGGTATTGGGATGAAGATTACGAACATTACTTTGGTGTAGGTTCAGGACTTGTTCAAGCAGGAGAGTGCAGATTAGATTCTCAGAATAGAGTTATTATATTCGACCCTCAGTTTGGTTATGGTTCTGTAGTGCTTGAGTATATATGCAGCCCTGTAATGGATGATGATTATACTATTGACTTCAGATGCCAAGAGGCTTTGATTTCTTTTTTAAGATGGAAAGATATTCAATCATTACCATCTACAAGGCTTGTTAATATTAATGAAAAGAATATGAGGGAGAGAGAATACTACTCTCAAAAGAAATTAGCTAGGAAGAGATTGAAACCATTTAGATTACAAGTAGCTGAGCAATACATCAGAGAAGCGGCTACGTATGGAGTAAAAGGATAATATATGCCAAGAGGAAGGTTACCTATAGAGAACAAACAGTTTGGTGGTATTATGAACTTGGATGACAACAATGATGTTATCCCTGCGCATCACCACAAGTATGCTATGAATGTAAGATTCAGAGGCCATGCCGGTTCAAATCGTGTTGAGAGTATTCCTGGTAATACATCTATAACTAACTCTCTCCCTTCAGGACAAAATATTTGTATAGGTTCTCATTTTGATGAAGTAAAAAATAGAGTTTATTATTTTAACTACAATAGCACGGGCAAGAATGGAATTTATTATTACGACACTATATTAGGTACTATAACGCCTGTATTAGTTAGTTTTACAAATAGCTTTTACGATATATTTAATTTTAATCCAAACTATCCAATAGCTTCTATTAATATAGTTTATAAAGATGTTAATGAAGGAGACGTATTATATTGGACTGATAGAAATCAAAGACCTTGTTTTTTAAATATTAATGACGCTCTATCTAATACTCTTTATTCTAGTGGTACTAATTGGCAAGCAGATTACTTAAGAGTGGCTAGGGTAATGCCATTAATAGCTCCTGTTTGTAGTTATATTGATTCTGTTTATAGTGGCATAACAACATTAAATAATCTTAAAAGTAAATTATTCCAATTAAGATACAGATGGGTTTATAGAGACAATACAAAATCAACATGGAGTCCGTATAGTAAATTGTTTGCGCCTGCAAATGCTGATATTTTAGGTACAGATATTGACCCATCTAAAAATAATACAATACAAACAATTATACAAACAGGCCCATCTGATTGTGTTAAAATAGAGATATCAGCAAGAGAAAGTTTATCAACAACATTTTCTGCATCTTTATTAATAACAACATTAGATAAGTCTTTATTGTCTATTGCAGATAATAGTATTTATACTTATTATTTTATAAATGATGGAAGTTACGAATATGTAGATGCTGCTGAAGATGCTTTATTATTTGATTACGTTCCTAAAAAAGCAAATACGCAAGAACTTTTAAATGGTAATGTATTAATATATGGAGGTATAACTGAGGGTAATACACCTAATATTACACTAAATATATCAGCACCTACAATAACATTAGTTCCAAATACAGCTACTTCAACTCCATTAACATTTACTAACTCAGATACTATATCGGGTAGTTATCCTCCTGGGCCATTTACAGGAAATTATTATGTAAATATGAATGGCAATCCTCAAGTTGGAGATGTCATTTCTATGTTAATTAGTGTTTGTGATTATACATCAGGAACCTACCTTACTTATGCTACAACAATAAATTATACTGTAGGTTCTTATTCAGGAGATACTGCTTTAAATATTTTAGAACAAAGATTAAGAACGGCTATTAATTCTACTGTATTAAATTCTATTTATCATATTGTAGCAAGCGACCAAACTACGCCAAACATAGCAATAGTCATGGCTAACCCTTCTGGTAAAGGAAGAGTATTATATGTTAATGCTACTGTTGCTTATGCAACTCCTTCAGGAGGAACTCCAACTGATGTAAATACTTCTATATATAAACACAACTCAAGATATGCTTTTGGTATATGTTATTTTGATAGATATGGGGTAACTAATGGTGTTATGACAAATGACACTTTAAAAATAATTACTCCTGAAATAGAAAATACAAATTTAACCGTTACTCAATTAACAATACCAAGTATTAAGTTTTCTATAAACAATCCTCCTCCTTCATGGGCAGAATATTTTTCTTTTGTAAGAACAAATAATTTAACTGTAGCTTCATTTAAAAGTATTACAGTTGATAGTGCTTATCAAAACTCTGTTAACGGATATTTAGATATTACATCTTACAATACAAATACAAATGGATATTCTGCTTACACGTATACTAAAGGAGATAGGGTTAGAGTAATAGGAGTAGTAGGTGGTAGTGCAACAGTAACGCCTCCTTATTATGGTAATTCTACTGTTATTGATTATCCTATTTTAGATGTAATAACAGACAAGCCTACAGGTTCTTCTTTCCCTACAAATGGATTTTTTATAAAATTACAGTACGATTCAAATATGTCTTCTTGGGGGACAACAGGTTATAATTATTTTTACATAGAGGTATACACTCCTGCTACAAATACAAATACTGATTTACAAGTATTTTATGAATTTGGGGAAACGTATAGGACAGGCAATGATGTAAATGGCAATCTTGTTCATTTAGGTCAACAACAAAATCAAGTCATAGGTACGGGAGCGCAACCTGCTATATTTAATTTTTATAGAGGAGATGTTTATTCCAGAGAAAGAAATGGAACATTATGGATACTAGACCAATCTGTTTCTGATAAATATCCTTCTGAAGTAATAGGTAATGGCAGGCCATTTGTTATAGACACATATGCAAAAGAAATATACAATTCTACTTTAGTAAGATATGGAGGTACTTATCAGCAAGGAACTTTAATAAACGATATCAATAGATTTTATCCTATTAATTATGATGAGTATGACAGAAGTAAAGGAGATATACAAAGGTTTAAATTAAGAGAAAAAATATTAAGGGTATTTCAATCAAGGGGAACTGGTGTAGTAAATGTATACGCTACTGAATTAAGTAACCAAGATGGTTCTACAAATTTAATAGGTTCTGTAAAAATTATAAACCCTATTAATTATTACGCAGGACGTTTTGGTATAGGTAATTTATATTGTTCTTTAGCATCATCATCTTCTGCTGATTACTTTGTAGACCCTATTAATGGGTATCATATAAGACTTTCAGGAGACGGCAATACTGCTTTAAGTGAGCTATATAAAGGGCAATACTTTTTTCCATCAATATCAGCTAAATATTTAGATACAGGATATATTAGGTCTTCTGGTGGATATGCTAAGGTATTAGGCATGTATGATTCATTTGAAGAAGAATATGTATCTGCATTTCAATCAGGTACTAAATCAAGTGTTACTTTAACTCCATATACAGTAGGATTTAACGAAAAGAAAAATGCTTACAGTTCTTTTTATTCTTATGAACCTGAATGGTTTATATCAGCAAATAATGGAATTATAAGCTGGAAGAATGGAGTTCTATATGTACACAATAACACAGTACAAAATACTTTCTATGGAGTAAATACGCCATCTGCTATAACATTTGTTTTTAATAGTTTAGATGTTATTAAAAAGACATTTGACTATGTAGGAGTTAATTCTAATGACTATTGGGTTTCTAATATTATTGGAGATGTCAATACTTCTTTAGGACAAAAAAGTAATGTTGTTGTAGGAGACTATGAGTTAATGGAGGGTATGTACCACGCTTCTTTATCAAGAGATAGCAATAGTTTGGGTGGAGTTAATGATGGCGACTATTTAAAGGGAACTTGGATAGAGATGACATTCAGACAAAACAGTGGTACTAATTTCGTATATTTGTCAGGCTTATATATTGGTTATAAAATAAGCGCAAGAAACTATATAAACTTTTAATTATGGGATTATCACCATTAGCAGGCGCGCAAGCAGGATTGGGATTATTACAAACAGGCATAGGCCTTTTTAGTTTAATAGGTAAGAAAAAAGCCTCAGAGAAAACATTTGGGGATATTGAAACTTATACTGATTCTCCATATGCTAAAGCTAATTTACAACAAGCGCAAGCTGATGTAAACGCTCCTATGCCAGGAGAACAAGAAGCTAAGATGGCTATAGGTCAATCTCAAACACAAGGTTTAAATGCAGCTAAAAGTCGTAAAGGTGCATTGCAATCTGTAGGTGCAATTGTAGGACAGGCAATAGCAGGTAAACAAAACCTAGCAACTCAAAAAGCTCAGTTTGGTATTGGAGCTAAAAATAGACTTTCAGGTGCTAGAGATAAAATGACTGTAGAATATGGTAAGTCATTTAAGAGTAGGCAAGACAAACAAGTACTTGCGTATCAAAAATCACTTGCTGAATTACAATCTGCAAAGTCTACCATTTCTCAAGGACTTGGGGCGATAGGTGGGGCAGCGGCAAATGCAGCTAAAATGGGATAAGGAGATGGTGGAGATGAATCAGATAATACAAAAGGTTTAGGCGCATCAGCCGGTGGAATATTTGGAAAAGCTATAGCAGGATAATTAAAATATTAATATGCCATTAGGAGTATCAGAAGGACTATTACAAAAAGCATATGGCCCCATAGATTTTAGTGGGTTCTATAAGCATATTGACGACTTTGCAAAACAAGCTGCGGCAGAAACAAAAGCGCAGAAACAAGCTTTGCAAAAAGAATATTACACAAACGAAGCTTTATATAATAGAAGAACAGACAAAGCTAGAGATGCTGATATACCTAAGATTATTGAATATCATAATAAAGCTAAGAATATAGAATTGTCTTTGATTGCTAACCCAAACATGCAAAATAACAATCCAGAAGAATATTATAAAAGAAAAGAGCAAGCTGATTACTTAAGAGAAAAGGGAATGTCTCTTTCTAGAACAGGAAAGGAATTGCAAAACGACATAAATAGTATTGGAAAATCTTATGTAGCTAATCAAAATAAATTTGAAGACAATACTCTTCAAACTATAAAAGATTTAAGTACTATGCCAACAGATGAAATAATAGAAAAAAATCTTTGGGATAAGGATAAACTTATATATAAAGGAGTAGATACTTCTAAATTTTATAAAGGGTTTGAAGATTCTATTAAAAATACTTCTGGGGCAGTAATTAAAGACGTAAGAGCGAATGTTAAGCAAGGGGCATTAGGAACTCTAGTTGGAGACTTGTATGATGTATACGACCCATTCAAAATAGTTTCAGCTACTAATTCATACGTAGATAATTTAGGTAAAAATAAAGAAAAGGTTTCTTCTCAAATAATGTCTTCAGTATATAATTCTGGAGACGTAAATAGGTATTGGGAAAAATATAATTCAATACCTGATTCTCAATGGGCAAAATTTCAAGATTCAAAAGGAAATGATATTTTTAGTGTTCATAGTCCTGATGGATTAAATCAAACAAGAAAGCCATTAATTAATAAGCCTGAAGGAGAAACAACTGCTGATTTAAAAAGTTGGTTAACATTGAAACAACTTGTTGATGGGTTCCCTTCAAATGCTAAAAAATCCAATGTTGAATTTACTCCTGAAGGTAAGACTGCTCTTGGACAACGTAAGGCAGAAGCTGCTACTGAAAGAGGTTTTTCAAATAAAAAAGAATGGACAAAATGGAGTTACAAGTTCCATCAAGAACATCCTAATGTTGGAGAAAACATATTAAATATAGGTGGAGCAATATGGAATCAATTAGGTAAAGACGCTAAAAATGCAGCCAATATGATAAGGTTATTACCAGGTGGCTTGAATGGAGGAGTATTTAAAGCAGGAGAAAAAGGCACAGAGTTTAATAAAGGAGCGCAAGCATTAGCTGTTAAAGCTGGATTAGACCCTAATAAACCAGAAGATGTAGAAAAGATTAAGAATATGTCTGTTGAAGAATTATCTCAAAAAACAGGGGTTTCTGTTGATGATTTAAAAGCTGGAATTATTACTTCTTATGTTCCTGGTGATGATACTAAAAAAGCTCAGTCTGAAGTTTACAAAGGTGACATAACAGGACTTGACAACTTTGCTAATACTCATAGTAAAGATTTTGGTTCTAAAGCACAAAATCAATACTTAGCCTCACAAGCTAAAGCTATAATGAATATGGGTTCTGTATATCAGCAAAATGAAGGCGTAGAAAAAACTCCTAAAAAACCTGCTGAAAAAAAAGTAAAGTTAGATGGCTCTAAAATGAATATAAAAGACTTTAATAGTCAGTATCAAGAATTACCATCAGGACAGACTTATGTTGGGCCAGATGGAAAAACATATACAAAGAAATAATTTATGCCTGATAATAATTGGACACCTCCAAAAGGAGATACCCCTGTTGAAGATAAATGGACTCCTCCAAAAGGAGATACACTTATTGAAGACAAGTCAGATGGTAAGTCTAAATTAAAATCTTACGAAGGCGATACTAAGCCTAAAAAAGATGCTATGACTTCTTCTATGACAGAAGAATTGTTTGGTAAAGTATCTACAAGAAATGTTGCAGAAAGTACAGCAGGCCCTAAAATAGCAAGAAGAGAAGAACTCAGTCAGCAAGTTCAAGAAGCTCCTAAAAGAAAAGAAGCTAAAGAACAAAAAATAAAAGAAACAAAACAAACAGCTTTAAAAAACTCTGTAAAACAATCTTTAGATAATAATAATATAAGTTATGTAGAAGGAGATTTAAGCTGGAAGAATGCTGAAAGCAAAATACAGGAAGGGGTAAACTCTGATAAACTAGCATTGTCTTTTGATAAACTTAATAACCCTTACTACGTTAAATCACTTAATGGATTTGAAGCTTTATGGGAGGGTATTAAACAATCTTTTACAAAAGAAAAAGAAGCGTACGAATTTGTTGGTGCAGATATTGAAAACAAAATAAAACTTGCTGATAAAGCTATAGAAGAAAATACAATACCTGAAAGCGTAATAACAGGAAGCGTTGCTAAAGCGTCTGAATTTGTTGGTGGTTCTGCTGAACAATTAGCATTAGGATTTGGTGCAGGAATTGGTGGCGCATCGGCTGGAGGAGCCGTAGCTGGACCTGTTGGTGCTTTTGTTGGAGGAGTTACAGCTTCTTTTTTAGCATTATCTCCATCAGCATACACAGGAGCTGTACATGGAGAAGCAATAAAAAGATACAGTCAATCTATCAATGAGATTAAAGCTTCTGGCAGAGAAGTAACACAGGAAGATAAGATTGATGCTATGAACAAAGCTGTGTCTCAAGGACAAATAGCAGGAGGAGTTGAAGTGTTAAAAACTGCTGCTTTGTCTTTTATACCTGCCGGGAAAGGTGCTTCAGGTAAAGGCTTTGTTAACTTATTAAAACAAGATATTAAACATACAGGATATGACGTTCTTAAGTTTGGAGGATTAAGCGTAGGTGGTTCATTAGCTACAGATATATCAGCAAAAGAAAAAGGATATAATGTTAGCCTATCTGAAATGATAACTAATGGTATAGAAAAAGGAGGCGAAGGTGCTACTACTGCGGCTGCTTTTGGTGTTGCGCATGGTTTATTAAATGTATCTAAGTATACAAGAGCTGGTGCATTAGAATATTTGTCTACTATTGAAAGGCCTAAATTAGTTTCTTATTCAATGGCTCAAGAGACAAATGGTTTAATACCTAAAGGAGCTACTGAAAAAATGATTGGTGAGTTAGACTCATTTAAACAAGCTCAAGACAAAGTTCCTAGTTTTATACCTGATGAAAACAAAGCTTCCTTCTCTGGAAACATAAGGAAGAAGATGAATTTAGAAGAACAAAAAAGAATGGCAGACCCTTCATTCCATCCTAAGATAGATGAAGAAATTGCAAATATTGATAAGCGAATAAAAGAAATGACATTGTCTACTGACCCTACTAAACTAGAGGTAGATGATGTTACTGGTGCTACTGGAGAACCTGTGCCTCAAACAGAATATCATATTCAATCCGGTATAGATATTTTGAATAAAGAAGAGACTGTAATGCACAAAGGAGAAGAATGGACAGTTAAAAAAGACAACGGAGACGGTACAGTTGTAGTTACAAAACAAAATGAAGCAGGTGTAGAAAGCGAAATAACTTTAAACAAATCAGAGTTAGAAAAACCTGCTTATACGCAAACAGAAGAAGGTAAAGCTGAAAATTTAAAATCACAAGATTTAGGATTTGATAACGTGACTCATGCAATTAATTCTGTAAACAAAGAATTAGGCACAGACTATAAAACAATACAAGAAATACCTGAAGCTGATTTAAAGGGGGTATCTGAAACAAAAACAAAGCCTACTGAAGAAGAAATAAAAATTCATCAGGAAGCTGAGCCACAAGATAGAATAGATGCATTAAATAAAACAAAACAAGATTATGACACCTCAAGAAGTGGAGAAGGAGTTGGCGGAACTGCCACCGAAATTTCAAAAGATGTATTATCAGAACCTATCAGCAGCTTTGAGTTCGCAAAAGACGCAACCCCAGAAGAATCAGCAAAGTTCGATGAGTTTAGAAAGTCAAGATACAAGTCTCCAGAAGAATTCAAGTCAGAGTATGAAAGAGAACACAGGAGAGAAATTGGAGAAACAAGAGAAGAATACCTCAGAAGAAAGTCTTGTGAGTAAGATTAAAAACGTGTTTAAGATTAAGCGTGGCAAATAACTATATTGTTGTAAATTTGAATGATAGTAAAACGGAATTATGGACAGATTAAAAGTTGGCGACATAGGTTCATCCAAGGATAAAACTTTACTCGTTTGTGACAATGGTTTATTTTTTGACTTTGCTTTAAAGTTAACAGAACACTTTAAGAAGGTTTACTATTATACAGAGTGGAAGAATGCTTATCCAGGAATGGCAGAGGCTGTAGTTGGTACAGAGTGGAAGAATGGAAAAAGATTAAAAACGTTTGATGGAAAAAATATTGAAAGGATTGAGAATATGTTTTCAGTCCTTGATGAAATTGATTGTTTTTTTACTCCCGATATATATGACGGAGACTTACTTGAGTTGCTTGAACGCTCAGGTATACCATGCTTCGGAAGTGGCAAAGCGGAGTGTCTTGAACTTAATAGATATGAGACGGCTGTGGAAATGAAGGGGTTAGGTATGGATGTCGCCAGGACTATTAACATAGTAGGTATGGCGGCACTCAGAGAACACCTTAAAAAGAATGAAGACAAGTTTATTAAAATATCCAAGTATAGAAAGGTGTTTGAAACCTTTCATCATATTAATTATAAACTATCAGAACCTCTTTTAGACAACATAGAGAATACTTTAGGGCCTTTAAAATACATTGTAGAGTTTGTGGTGGTAGATAATATTGAAGCTATTGTAGAAGAGGGTATAGATGCTTATAGTGTTAATGGAGAGTTACCTTCAATGGTATTTACAGGCTGTGAGATTAAAGATGTTAGTTATGCAGGAAGATTAATGAAGACGGATGAGCTATCTGTAGGTAACAAAAAAGTTAACGAAAAGTTTGTTAAGCTATTAAAAAAGTATGACAACTCAGGATTCTTCTCTACAGAAGTAAGAACTACAAAAGAAGGGAAGAATTATTTTATTGACCCGTGCTTTTCTGAAGATACTGATATTCTTACTGATAATGGATGGAAGCCTATTGCTGATATTGTTGTGGGCGATAGCGTGGCGACTTTAAATACAGATACAAACCAAATAGAGTATCAGCAACCTACGGACTATATTATAACTCCGTATGAGGGTAAGATGATAGATATTACTTCTCCTAAGAAGTCTATTGAGTGCAGGGTTACTCCTAACCATTTAGTATTAAGGACAGATAGAAATGGAGATAATGTTTACAAAGAAGAAGCAGGTAAATTAAAAGATAAGGGTTATATACCAAGAACCGGAGAGTGGAATGGTGAAGATTTCGACTACTTTGAATTACCAGAGTACCACAATGAGTGGGACTTTATAGGCAAGGAAGGTAAAAAGATAATGACAAAGGTTAAGCATGATGTATCTGTAAAGATTAAGGCTGATGACTTTGCCGCATTCTTGGGGTGGTATTTATCAGAAGGTTCTACAGATACTTGGAATGTTAATATAACACAATACAAACACAAGGAGAAGGTTAAAGAAGTTTTAGATAGACTACCTTTTAAATACAGAGATGAGAAGAGTGGTTATAGGATATCATCAAAACAACTTGTTAGTTACCTTGATGAGTTTGGCATATCTAATGAAAAGTTTGTACCTGATTTTATTAAGAATGCATGTCCAAGGATAATCAATTCATTCTTAGATGCTTATAATTTAGGAGACGGTTCTATACATAAGAATCAAAGATTGTATTTTACTACATCTAAAAAGATGGCAGATGATTTGCAGGAGTTAGTTTTAAAGGCAGGAAGAGTTGCCAATATAACTATTCAGCAAAAAGCCGGAACAAAGATGAGTGTTAGAGGTGGTAAGGAGTATACAAGAAACCATAATATATATGTTGTTTCTGAGTTGGCTGTTAAAGATAGAATGTGGTTTGAGGCTACAGGAAAAAGAAAAGACAACTACATTAAGGAGGTTGACTATATCGGAAAGGTATATTGTGTAACCGTACCTAATGGAACTGTGTATGTAAGAAGAAATGGTAAACCATTTTGGTCGTCCAACTGTATGCGCCTAGGCCTTCCACCGAATGCTTTATATCAGGAGATTTATAAGAACTTAGGAGAGATTATTTGGAGTGGTGGGAATGGTATACTGGTGGACCCAAAGACAGATACTCCTTATGGAATGGAAGTTCTTATCAGCTCAGGTTGGCATAGCGGTAACCATCAGACTGTTTATTTCCCTCCAGAGATTCGTCAATGGGTAAAGTTAATTAACCCTATTAAGATAGATGGAACTTACCATGTATTAAGGACAGGAGATAGTACGACTATAGGAAGTTTAGTAGCAGTAGGGAAAAGTCATGAAGAGTGTTCTAATAAACTTAAGAAGATGGCTAAGCTGATAGAGGGGTATGATTTGAATGTAAAGATTGAGGGTATTGAGGAGGCGGTTGAAGCTTTTAAAACTATGGAGAAAAATTCTAAAAATAAATAACATGCAAGTTAAAAAACAAGTAGGAGAGGCTATGATGAATCCTCCTAAAAAGAAAACAAGTAAAGAAGTTCTTCGTGTAATGATTGATAAAGCAAAAGAAAAAAATTTAGCAGAAACATTAAAGAAAACTAAAAATAAATAATATGCCACAGAAAGTAAGAGTTAAGAAGTCAACTGAAAAAGAACCTTATGGTGCTATGTCAAAAAAAAGAGAAGATGCTTTTGTTAAGGGTATGACAGAGGCAAGATACGGCAAGCAATCATCAGCAAAGAAGGATGATGTTAAGACAAGTAAAAAAATGAAGTAATGCCATTAACTAAAGCTAAATCAGAAAAGAAGGCTGATGTAAACAAGGCTGTGTCTAAAAATATGCACGAGCTTGCGCATAAGGGTACAAAGAAAAGAAGTCAAAAACAGATGGCAGCAATTGCGATTGCTGGCGCTAAACGTAAGTAACATGCCTATATGCCCAAATAAAAGCTTACCTGCTTGGACTAACCTAATTGAAGGACTTAAAAAAACCTTTGCAGCGGAAGGAAAAGAGTTAAGTGATAAAGACTTAAATGACTATGCTGAAATAGCTTTTCATAGGTATGGAGATATACCAGATGCACAAGTGGCTTATAAGTACATTAGCAATAAAGTAAATAAAGAAGAGATTCAGTTTGATAAGTGGGCTAACTATACAAAAGGGCAATTTATTACAAACCAAGGAGAGCTAAGTTTTGAAGACTTTAAGGTTAAGTTTGATGAAAGGTTTGGCGCAACTTCTGATGAGATTGAGGTTAAAAAGGTGTATGAAGAAGGAAAGACTAGATACAATCTTAATAAAGCGTTCGACCAATTAGCATCTAACACAGTTGCACAAAGACAAAAAGCAGAAGGAAAGACTCCTTGGTATACAGATATTATTCCTGCATTTAAAAATTATTTTATAGCAAACTTTTCTAAGCTAGGAGAAATATCTCAGGCATCAAAAGATGCTGCTATGAAATATTTGTCTTCAGCTACTCAAACTTCAATGATATTAAAAGGAGCTGTTTCTAAAATATCTCAAGAACATGGGCCTAAAGCGTGGAGCGAATTAAGACAAGCATTAGTTCAAAGTAGGTTAGATGGGATTAGGAATAGATGGATGGATATGTCTAAAAAAGTTATGCAGATGTCTGATGTTGAGTTAATAGATAATTTGTCTAATGGTATATATACAAAGTTGTTGTCTGAAATAGAAGGAAGAACTCCTTTGACTAATTTATCTCAAGATGTTTCTAACTTAATTATGGGCGACCATTTTGATGACGCAAGAGAGTTAATATCATCAGCATTTGAAAAGGCATCTGAAAATGTTGCTAAGGTAGATTTTAGCGGAGGAAGAAGTTATGAAGAAATAACAAAAGATGAAAACATAAAGAATGCATTAAATTTATATAAGTCGACTGTAGAAAAACCTATTGCTGATAACCACGCGGCTAATGAAGGATTTATGTCTAATGATTTGGGAGAGTTGAATACTTATTTCCCATTAATACCATTAGATGAAAAAGGCGGATTCTTTTCTTCTAAGTTAGGGTTTTCAAAATTGTCTCCTATAAAAAACAAGTCAAATAATTTTGCTACAGGATTGTCTAATGCTTACGATTTGTCTGTAAATAATTTATCAAAAAGGATAACAGATTCTTTTAAAGCAAATAATAAAACTGCGTTTTTTAAATCACTTTCAGATGCAGGAGTAATAAAAGAATTAAATCAAAGCGAAACAGCTTCTGATGTTATTGTAATTAATGGGACATCTTATCCTGCTCGTTCAGAGGCTATAGGAACAGCAATGCTTGTTAATGGAAAAATGGTTCCACCTAAAAGAATATTAATGCCTGAATGGCTGTATAAAGAATTGAAGCCGATAATACAAGAAGGGGATATGGATAGAAACATGTTCCAAAAGGCTTTGAATGGAGTTACTACTTTAGCACTTAAAGGTATTGTAGAGCCTACCATACATACTGCAAACCTTGTTGGAGCAATAGTAAACGGAACTCCATTTCCAGGAACAAATTGGGTTTCAAAAAGTATAGGAAACACTCCTGTAACAAAAGTAATTAGTTCTATTTTTAATATTTGCAATGAAGATGTAACAAGCGAAGCCGCTATTAAGCATCTTCAAGAAATGGCTAACATAGGTTTACTTAGTCCTAAATCAGGAGCAGTAACTTGGTTTAAAAAAATATCTGAATCTACAGGAGCTAAAAAAGAATCATTATTAAATCTTTCACCTGTATTATATGGACGAAAGGGTATTGATTTAAAGGCAAGGGTTTTAATGGATAGGATTTGTTTAGAAATTAATCCTAAAGCAACCCCAGAAGAAAGAAGACAGTTTAATTATCAGTTAGGTAATTATTTAAAAGGGGCAGAAGGGCAATTGGAAAGAACATTAAAAAAAAATGGATTAGCTCCGTTTTTTACTGCATCATCTACATTTTTAAAAAATGGTATTAAAGGTTGGGTAGGCGCAACTTCTTTACCAACATCTGGAATGACTCTTGGTAGAAAGATACAAATGAGAGCAGCTCAACAGTTATCCGGAGGGGCAGTTGGTTTATTAAGCACTTGGGTTTTAGCTTATAAAGTAAATACAGGTAACTATCCTTGGGAAGATAAAAACTCAAACTTTTTAAAAATACCATTAAACGACAAAGAAAAAGAATTAGCAGAAAAAAGCCCTGCTATGAAAAAATTACTTTTTAAAAATGGAAAGTGGGAAGATGTAAACCTTGGATTTTTTAACAAAACATTAGAGAGAGGTGGTAAGGCATTAGGGTTAAACGCTATTTACGATACTTATATGCAAGGAGGTACAGGTGGACAAATGGCTGAAGCGGCTAGTAAAGATGAGATAAATTCTTTTTTAACTCCAATGGTAAGCTCTCCAGGTATTCACTTATTGTCAACTGCGGTTTTAGGTGAGGCCCCCTATATTACTTCTCTAAGAGATTATAATACAGGAAAGTTTAATCCTCAATTTCAGCAAACTGTTAGGACAATGGAATCTTTTCCTAAACAAGTTGGTGCTAATTTTGCTCAAGGTATAATGAATACAAACTCTATATTAAGTAATATTGGAGATTTTTCTGGATTTTCTTTTAAGCCAAAATATGGTTCTCAAGATGATATGGATTTTATGACAAGTTTTTTAAGAGGAAGTATAGATATTAGTTTGCCTAATTTGTTTAAGCCACATATAGATAATGAGAAAAAAGCTATGCAATTAAAGAAGTCAGAAAAGAAAGTAGAGAGAGAAGCTGGTAAAGAATCAGGAGAAAAGAAGCCCAGTTCAGGTTCAATGAAATCAGGAGGAATGAAAGGTAAATCAATGAGAGGTTCAAGATTAGGCGGATAATTTATTATATTTGTAAAAAATAAACAGTATGAGCTTTACAGCCAGCTTTACGGCAACTCAGGGACAGGATTGTACTCAGTTAACAATAACTGATACAAGTAGTTACGCTAGTGAAGCAAAGAGTACCTTTTCTTCAAGAAGACTTTATTTATATAAGGCTGATGGCACTACGTTTAAATTTCCATCTTCAAGTACTACAGACTATATAGATTTTAGTTTTGCGCTTTATCCTGCGGACTCTATTACTATTACTAATATAGATAAAGACTATGCGCTTAACGTAGAATTAATTTTGGTTTCAAATGCGCCAGTTTCTGGTTCTGTTTATAATATAACACAATTGGTTTTATTAATTTGTTATACAAGTAAATTTTTATATAGTGTATGTGAGATTGCTGCATCAAATCCTATGAGGGTTAATCAGGAAGGGTTTTATGATTCATGGGGTGCTTTACAAACAGAAGAGGATGCGGCTAGTAAGGCGGCTACTTATGGGGATTTGTTATCAGCAGATGCTGCGTTAAACAGGGCTGCATTAATTATATCACAGTCTAACCTTAGATTCTAATGACTACTAATGATGCGAATACATTATTGAATTTGGCTGATATTAGCTTGTACTTATCTAAGAATGAATTAGAACAAGAGAAGTATTATTCTTGGGTAGATGAGACTCAAAGATGCAGGTTAATTTATTTGGTTAAGAAAGCGATGCGTTGGGCCGAGCCTTATTATGTAAGTACGTCTCAATTTAATCAGACAGGAAATTACCTTAATAGTTTAATAGGCAAGTGGAAAGCACAGGCACAAAACGTTTTAACGGTAGGTAGTGCCGGTTCTATTGTCAATGTAGTTACAGGTGCATCAGCATCTATTGTAGCTTTCAATTTACAGTTTACTGTAGGTGGCGGTACCTTATCAGCAGGAGATATAACTTATATTCTTAACTACCCTTATATTATGAAGGATAGTGTTAGTGTGGAATTACCGCAATCTAACTTACCTATTTCTGATACAAGTCAATTCTCATACAGTATAGTTTATACAGATAGTAACGCTACTATTACATTCTTGAATGGTACTCCTAACATAGGATTGCAGACGGGAATGGAGATAATGATAAGAGGTTTAAGGTTTATAACAGGTGCTTCTAATACAGGAGGTTCAACGGCTCCTACGACTTCATGGACATTCCAAACTGTTGTAACAACGGGACAAACATTATCTATACCTGCGTTAATTGGTAAGACATTGAATATTGTGTTTAGGGCTACACCAATCCAGGTTATTGAGGTTGGTACTCCTACAATCAGTCAGGTGTTATGGAATAGTACTACAGGTATATTAACTACGCCAGTTTCTAATCCTTGGGTAGCTACTGAAGAAGTTGCTATTCAATATAACGTATAACATGAAGAAATATTTATTATTATTATTATTATTTATTAGCGGAGTTGTGTCTGCTCAGTATCCAATTACGGGTAGTAAAGTTAGATACTACAATGGTATAGGGCTATCTACAAGAGATACTACAGGTTGGAGTGCTGCTGATACTAATGTGGTAATCATAGGAGCGGACTCTGCTTTGTATGTAAGGGCAAAAACTTATTGGAAAAAGGTAGGCGGCAGCGACAAGGCTTACTATACTATTCAACAATCTTCGGATAGCACTTATGTAACAATAAAAAGTATTGATGGTTTACAAGTGGACACAATACATTTTCAGGGGGGGAGTGGGATTATAAGTAATAATAGTTTTCCAAGAACGGTAGCGAAGTATTACGATACAACAACTATTACGGGTATAGGTTCTGATACGACTACGGCAATAAATTATACAGTACCCAATGACGGGTTAGTACACATCTATAATATTAAATATTGGACTAACGTAGGGGATGTTTACAATGTTTATTGGACTGATTTAAATGGGTTTCAGTCTTTTGTATTTAATAATTCTTCTTTTAATTTAAATAATTTTAGTGTTGTACCTATTTACGGAACACCAAACACTCAAATAATTATTTCAAATACAAATGCAGGGGCAAAGAAAAATTATATTTGGTTGGAAGAATCACAAAGATTTTAATATATAACTAATGAGAAAAATACTTTTTTTAATATTATTCCCTTGCTTAGTTCAAGCACAGAAAAATGTAGTTATTAAATTGCCTACGTTTGACACTACGACTTTAAATAGGAAGGTAAACTATACGGATACTGCGGCAATGTTGCTGCCATATCAAAGGGCTTTAACTGCAATGAAGTACAACGATACTGCGGCAATGTTATCTCCTTATTTACGTTCTTTCTTAGGGGTTAAATATTCTGATACTGCTACGATGCTTTCTAACTACCGTACTAATATTAATGCGTTAATTAGCGATTCAAGCTATCAAGCAGCACAAATTGCTTTAAGGGTTAAGTACGCGGACACTGCGTCAATGCTTTCTAATTATTACAACAAAACTTCTACGGATTCAAAATTAGCTTTAAAAGTAAATTATACAGATACTTCTACAATGCTAAGTCCTTATCAAAGAAGTTTTTCAGCAATGAAATATTCTGATACCGCGGCAATGTTATCGGCTTATTACAATAAGACTGCGGTAAATAGCTTACGAGCATTAGACGTTAAATATACAGACACGGCTTCCATGCTTTCTCCTTACGCAAGAAGTTTATCTTTAGGTGCTTACGTTCCCTACACGGGTGCAACAAGCAATTTGAACTTAGGAACTTACAACTATTACGGTAATAACTATTTTAATGGGTTTACAAGTGTTGCTGCTTCGGGTACCCTTATAACATTAACAACTTCTTCAACTCCTTCATATTTAATTACGGGTTCAGGCGGTCAGACAATACAACTTCCTAACGCAACCACACTCCCCAATGGTGCGATTTATTATTTCAACAATAACCAAACAACTGGGGCAATAAGCGTAAATAACAATAGTACAACTTTAGTTAAGTCAGTTCCTTCAGGGGCTTATTTGGCTTTAACTTTGATAGATAATTCAACAGCAGCAGGAAGTTGGGATGCCCATTTTGAGGCACCATCAAACGTAAGTTGGTCAACTAACACTTTAGATTATGCAGGTTCAATAACATCAGCAACTTGGAATGGTACTGCGGTGGCGATTTTAAGAGGTGGTACAGGGGCTTCGACTGCGGCTACGGCTTTAAGTAATTTGGGTGGTTTAGCAAAAAGCGATACGGCTACTATGTTATCTCCTTATTTAAGAGGTGTGGGATATGGTTTAAGTTCAACAAGTCAGTTTGTAAGTTCAGACACCACTAAGCTGATACCTTATACAGATACTTTAAAGAATTATGGTATGGCAAGTCAGTATTATGTATTGACTCATAGTGGAACTTATTCAGCAGGAAGGGGATTAAACTTAACGGGAAGTTCTTTCTCATTAGATACGTCTAAGTCTTATACATGGAATCCAAGTGTAACGGCTGCAAGTGCAATAGCAAGAGGTTCTTATTATACTCCTACATTAACTGCTGCTGCAAATAATGATGTATTGGTAGGATTGGATATAAATCCTACGTTTACTAATGGAGCTTTTACGGGCGTAACAAATTATGGATTAAGAATTGTTGGTTCTGATGCAAATATTAATACAGTTAGGGTTGGGCTAGGGGCAGGGGGAGATATTTATAGCATAGCAGTAGGTAATGGTGCATTAGCTGCAACTGCACAAAGTAATATTTGGGCAACGGCAATAGGTTATCAAGCATTAAATGCTTTAAATACTCAATATTCAGATAATGTTGCAGTAGGAATAAGAGCTGGACTTTTAGTAAATGCAGCATATAATGTTGCAATTGGTGGAGATGCTTTAAAATCTGCTACTACTGCCACACAAAATACTGCTGTTGGCTCAGCATCAATGTATTATGTAACTGGTAAAACAAACACAGCATTAGGCTATGCATCATTATATGGTACAAGTGGTTCAACAGCACAAGAATGTGTTGCAATAGGGGTTAATACATTAAAGACGGCAACAACAGGTAATTTTAATGTTGCAGTAGGTAGTACAGCTGGTAATAATGTTACAACTGGAAGTCAAAATACACTTATAGGTGCTTATGTTGGCGGTAATATTACAACTGGACAATTTAATACTTTTGTAGGTTCAAGTTACACTGGGGCTAGTATAAATCCAATATCAACTGGTAATTACAACACTATTATTGGTTTTACAAGTAATTCAAGCGGATTATCTGCTAGTAGTTCAAGTTTAGTTATATTAGCCGATGGATTAGGCAATCAGAGATTTGTATCATTTAGCACAGGAAATGTTTATATAGGAGCTGGTACCAGTTTACCAACAGACAATGGTATAGATAAGTTACAGGTAACAGGGAGTGGAAAGTTCAATGCCACTTCAACAGGTAACCCTGCTTTAACAGTTACAGGAACTATGACAGCATCAGGAGCTATAGCAAGAGGTGAATATAATAACACTACATTAGTAGCGGCTGCTAATAATGATGTACTAGTAGGTTTAGACATTAACCCTACGTTTACAAATGGTGCTTTTACAGGAGTGGCAAACTATGATTTAAGAATTGGTGCAGTTAAATCATCAACTGCTAGATTTATGAATTTTACATCACCTACAACGTCAGGAGTAGGTACAATTAGCACCGCAGCTAATAGTTTAGTTTTAGATGCAGGATATGGTGGAGTTTATTTATCATTTGCTGGAACAAATGCAGTCAATTTAAGTAGTGCAACAGTATTTAAACCTACAAATGATAATAATGTTTCTCTTGGTGGTGGAACAGCATCTTTTAGATGGGCAAATGTTTATTCAGTAAATGTAAGTGCTGATAATTATACTTTTCAAGGTAACACCGTATTATCACAATCAGCAGTCCCAACTGGATTTACATTAGATTTAACTAATAAAAATATAAAATTTTATAATAATTCAGTACAAACTGCCACTTTATTTAGCACAGGAAACTTAGCTATAGGTTCTACAACAGACAATGGTACAGATAAGCTACAGGTAACGGGTACAATAACACATCAAGGAGATAAGAATACTGCTACTCAAACAACAGTAAATGGTTCAACAAGTGGTACTGCTAAATACTCGCAACCCGAACAGGGTTCTTCCTACAAAAAAGTAATAGTGTATTGTGCTGCTCTTGTAGGTACTGCGGCTTATACTTTCCCTATTGCATTTACTCAAACCCCTGTTATATTAACAACCAATGGTTTAGCTGCGGCTTTAGTTACTTCTTTAACTACTACTGCAATGACTGTTACAGGAGCTACATCTACAGGATTTATAATATTAGAGGGATATTAAAATTTAAAACATAAACAAATGAAAAAAATCATCATCATTTTTGCAGTATTATTTAGCCTACAATCACAGGCACAAAAGGTATTATCAAAGGCTTTAGGGGATTCAATTATTGTTCCTACAGGGGCTTTTGAAGTTCAGCCTATTATCGTAGACGCTTTAGGGGATTCAGCACGTTCATTTTCTTGGGTAGCTATTTCCGTAACAAGAGATACCACTACGGGATTTAACACCTATTGCCAAGCCTACACCTCAACAGGGGTTTCAGTTTCGCAGTTCAACTGTTATGTTCCAAAAGAAATTGCTAACTTGTGGGCAGTAGACCCTTCACCAATAGACGATTTTATTCTTTCTAAGTACCCACGTTTTATAAAGGTTAAATAAATTATATGAAAGTATCTCTTTTAGTATTAATGTTTTTTATTGGGTTTAATTGCTATTCTCAATACCCTAAAGGTTTACCTTCTCCTTCTAGTAATGGATGGAGTAAAGTAGGATACTCACAAGCTGATAGTGGAATGATTCAAATACAAAGAGATACTTTCTATGCTAAGTATCCAACGGTTATTAGGTATTTAGATGGCAATCTTTGGCAGACTTTAGGTAACGGTGCAAGATGGACTACCTTAAAAGGTTCTTCTATTGCTTCAATTTATGCAGGCAATGGTTTAATCAAAGTGAACGATTCAACTTTAAGAGTAGATACTTCTTCAATAGCTACAAGACTAAGGGTACAAAAAGGTATAGATAGTTTAGGGGGAGTTTCTGTTAAATATACAGACACATCTAGTATGCTAAGTCATTATTTTAATATGACAGCTATTAATTCACTACTAGCATTAAAAGTTAATTACACCGATACAGCTAGTATGCTAAGTAAGTACTACAATCAAACTGCAATTAATTCAAGATTAGCCTTAAACGTAAATTACACAGATACCTCATCTATGTTAAGTGGTTATTATCGTTCTACTAACCCATCAGGATATATAACATCATCAGCAATTACAGGCAAGGTAAATTATACCGATACCTCAACAATGCTAAGCCCATACTTACGTTCATTAAATGCAAGTACCACATATTTAACTCAAAGTAATGCTGCATCTACTTATTACCTACAAACTAATCCTAGTGGTTATATAACTTCATCAGCAATAACGGGTAAAGTTAATTACACAGATACCGCTACAATGTTAAGTGCTTACTACAATAAAGGAGTAAGCGATGGAAGGTTTGTCCATTTAACAGGAAATGAAACTATAGGTGGTACAAAGACTTTTAATACAAGCGTAAATATTGTTGCTACAAATAATGGTGATGCTTATATCCTAAATGGCATGGATTATAGCAATACTTATCATATAGCTTATTTAGGACAAACAGGAACTAATACAGGTTATTTAGCACTAGCTGATAATTTAGGCAATAAAGCAACTTTTATTAATGGTAATGGGTATTCAAAAATTAACGATAACCTTTATAACCCTTATGGAGTAGGTATTGGTTATTCATCGGATAATGGTAGTGGTGCAAAGTTGCAAGTTAACGGTGGAATTTATGGTTCGTCATTAACTACAACAGGTAATGTAGAGTCTACAGGTGAAGTATATTCTAACACTAAACTAAAGACATCGGGTAATGTAGAACTTACAGTTGATAACACAGGGTTATATAACACAGCATCAGGCTTTACATTTAAAGCACAAGCATCTAATTCTGGGTGGTATACACCGAACAATTTGCTAGCGAATGCTTTTGTAAAGATTGGCGGCACGTCTAGTCAATATTTAATGGCTGATGGTTCAGTAACTACTACAAGCGGATTATTTACTTACAATGCAACTGACCCTAATGGCAGCAATGGTTCTAGTTATACACCTTCAAATTATCCCGTTGCATTAGAAATGGGTGGTTTTTACGGTGGTTATATTTCAGTAACAACAAGTTCTTTTACAGTAAATGGTAACTATAGATTAATTGAATTAAAAACTGGTGCTTCAAGTGTAAATGTTACTTCTGCGGCAACAGGACAAGATTATTTTATATTTAATTCTACAGGTTCAGCAATTTCTATATCATTTACATTGAAAGACTTAACAGGTGCTACATTGACAACTATACCTGCTAATACTTCTTACCATATTTTCTATAACGGAACCAACTATATTAAAATATAACGATATATAATTGCTATTGAATAATTAATTAAATTTGTGAGGTGGAAAAAGAATTAATCATAATGGAACAAAGGCTAACTAACATGGAAGAGAAACTATCTGAAGTGGAGAATAAAATTGACACTATAGACAAAAAGTTAAATCAAGTTGTGGAAGCCCTTGTCGGAAATGATATTGCTTCATCAAAAGGTATTGTAGGTGATATACAATATGTAGAACAAAAGGTTCAGGAACACGAAGATATTGTAAAAAGAATCAGATACACATGGTTTATAATAGCTGCTATTGGGGGTATTGTATCTTTCATAGGTAAGGCAATTATTGAATACTTAATAAACAAAAAATAAAAGCATGAAAAAGATATTATTTTTATTAGGAGTTATTTTCCTATTATTCAGCACAAGTTTATTTGCACAAACATTTCTTCAGGTTCCAGGGTTTGATATTTTTGGATACTTAGTAGGTTTAATACCTGTAAAGTATCAGCCATTAGTATTTGTGATAGTAAGTACTTTATTATTATGGGAACAGTTTTTGGCTAGGACAAACCTTATTAAAGCTAATTCAACCGAACAAATGATTACTGGTTGGATTCAGTCTTTATACAATTCATTGAAGCCTAAGTCGTAATGAGATATCTTTTTATTGTTTTTTTGATTGGTTGTAATACAGTAAAAAAAACTGAAGTTACAAGCAACAAAATTAACGATACTTCGTTAACTACCTTTAACACTCGTATTGAACACACAAGTGCTGATAACTTAACGATTAAAAGAGATAACGGCAGTTGGACTAAGACAATAGTATATCCTGCAAATCCTAGTCAGGGTATAGTGATAACGGAAACAGGAACGTATAATAGAGATTATACGGAAAAGGAACACAAAGATTCTTATGCTGAGTATAAAGTGTATAGTAATTACAATGTATATCATCATATTAATTTAACTACTACTGTAATTAAAAAGAGTAGATTTGCTTGGCTACCAATGTTATTTTTTTCAATAGGTGGCGTGGGCATTTTTTTAGCAACGAGAATACCAATAATAGCAAGAATTATAATCGCATTAATAAATTTCGTAATTAATAAATTTAAAAAAAAGAAACATGACTAATTTAAAATCGTGGATTCAGCAAGAAGAGTCTAAACTAAAACTTCTTTTTGTAAGATTCGGGCATGAAATTCAAACTGTATTATTGCCTGCTGCTATTAAAGTAACATCAGCATTAAAGGCTATTACTGATGTAGATGGAGTTGACGTAATTGGACAACTAGCAGGAGCTGCTGGCCCTGGAGTAGAAGAGAAAATTAAAGCTGCTTTACCAAAAGTAATAGCTGACTTACAGATTGCTCAGATATTCTTAGCATCTAATCCAAGTACTGATGATTTAATTAAGAAGGTTGTTGAAGTTGGTACTAGCCTTACAGGTGATTCTAGAGTTGCATTTTTGATTGAGTTTAGTGGCAGATTAGCAACTGAAATTACTGATGGAAAGTTAACTGTACAACAAAGTATTTTATTAACTCAAAGCTTGTACACAGAGTTGAGTAAACCAAAAGCTTAAAACATTTAAGATGACTGCTAATAAATACCCCGAACTTCCTGAAGTTAAATATGAAAAAACTTCTGTAGACATGAATGAAGTAATAGATTACATAAAGCAATCTAATTACTCTGTTGATGTAAAACGTGCAACGTACGTTATATTTAGGATAGAATCAGCTAACGGGAAGTCTGGGGTAAATAATAACTACATAGGTCTTCAGGCTGATAATTCAAAATGGGACGATGTGGTGTCATCTAAAATAATTGCTACTTCTGTTATGAATGAAAACATGACAGGTAAAAGTAGGAGGTTTGCGTGTTTTCTTTCATTTAAAGATTCCGTAGACATATTAGAATATAAGATAGTAGACAGAGGTCTTTTTATTGGTGGGCGTACTCATTTGATAACTAAGATGAGTATCTCAACAGTAGAAGACCTTTGTAAAGCTTATGCAATAGAGTGGGTTTATGGCACACCTAATGCAGTACCGGATACAGATACAATGTCTGACTTCAAATCAATGTATAGTCAGGCATGTCTTAAATTTAATTAGTATGCCAAACAAATCAGAAAACAGGTTACTTGTTGAAGATTATTGCGAAAGATTTAAGGATGAAAAAGATTACACACTCGCCAAAAAGATTTTTACAGAAAACGAAGGGTTTAAAAGTATAGAACAAGTAAGAGATTTTATTAGAAATATTAGAGGGCATCATGGTGAAGTTAAAAGAAGGTCCGCTAGTATGCCTAAGCCTTTAAATTACGATACTACTAACTCAAAGCCAAAGCAAATAAACTCATCAGCTAAAGTACTTATTTTAGATATTGAGACTGCGCCTATAATGGCTTATGTTTGGGGGCTTTGGAAACAGAACGTATACATTAATCAGATTCATTCTGATTGGTTTATATTTACTTGGGCTGCTAAGTGGCTTTTTGAAGATAAGGTTTACTCAGGTAAATTAACATCAAAAGAAGCAGTTAATCATGACGATAAAAGAATCATGCAATCTTTGTGGCAAATGTTAAATGAAGCTGATATTGTTATCACTCATAACGGAGATAAATTTGATATCCCTAAAATAAATACCAGGTTTTTAATGCATGGAATGAACCCTCCAATGCCATACTTATCTATAGACACATTAAAAGTTGTAAAGGGGCAGTTTAAATTTTCTTCTAACAAGCAAGAGTATTTAAACATTTCTTTAGGTTCTGATAGGAAAGTAGATACTGGTGGTTTTGAGTTATGGGAAAAATGCTACAAGGGTGATAAGGATTCTTTAGATTTAATGGAAGAGTATAACATAGGAGACATCCTAAGCTTAGAGAGTAATTATCTTAAATTGAGGCCGTTTATAAAGCCTCATCCAAACATGGGTCTCTTTATACTTGACGGTCTAGAAAGATGCCCTTCTTGCGGCTCTGATGACCTCCAAGAACATGGAAAAGATTATCACACAACTGTTAATGTATTTGAAGCATTAAGGTGTAATAATTGTGGTGCTGTAGGTCGCAGAAGAAAATCAAAACTAACAGTAAACGAAAGAAGAAACGTTTTATCAAGTTCTCCAAAATGATTATAGAAGACAAAATCGTGTCACAAGTTATTACTAAATTTGCGACAAGAAGCGAAATCGGAATTAAGAAATATAACACTACCTTAGCTGAAAACGAGAAAGACGATTTTTTAAACCATGCTATTGAAGAAGCAATGGATTTAATTCTTTATCTAACAAAGGTAAAAGAACAGATTAAAAAACTAGGTTATGAAGATTACAAAAGCATTTTTAAAGATGGACAATAATCAGCAGTTAGATTATATTCTTGTAAAATATAAAGAAGCAAATGAAGAGGTAGATAATTTAAAAAGAATGATGGCTAGTTTAAGGGGTGGTCGCAGGTTTGAAGCTGATATAGAACGCCCAGACGAAGCCTTATTAAAATCTAAAGATGAGAAAGATTAAAATAATATTCAAAAAGCTTGGTAGAAATAAAGCCTATGGTTTTGCTAATTTGGGCTACGATGAAATAGAAGTAGACTCTAGATTAAAAGGCAAGAAGCTTTTAGAAATTATTTTACATGAAACTACTCATATTCTTTTTCCTGAAGAAACTGAGGAAGAGGTAATAAAGAAATCTATTATCCTTACAAATACTCTGTGGAGTCAAGGCTATCGAAAAATAGACGATGATAATTCTTTGGCTATGCAGGATGGTTCTATTTAATCAAACCTATTGACAGAGTATGTCTCTATCATAGGTATTCTTTTTTTAAGTTCTTGTTGCGATTTTGTTTGTCCTGTTAACGTTAGCAAGGTTATTAAGAACGAAACTGTTCTATCGTACTTGGTTCTATTATCGTGCTGATATCTTTTAAGCTCATCTAATAAGTCAGGGTAGTTAATTAGGTGGTAATAGTGTTCAACATAATTAATACCGTATTCTAGCTGCTTAGAGAGAGCGTAAGCGTCTGCTGATGCTACTCCTCTAATCATGTGGTTTACTTTTGTTTTTCTTGTAGGGTCAACTATGGCATCAGGTTTTTTCCCTAGCATAGGTAAGCAATTCTTTCCTAGCTCGTTATCTGATTTGAAATACTCATAATAAGAATCTCCGGCATCCGTCTCCATTGTACAAGGTACTCCGTAATACATGGAAGCCATCAGCATTTCCTTCCAAAATAATTTCTGAAGCTTTGGCCTACCGTAATAATGTGCTACTAAGGCACCTGTATTTTCTTTGGTAGGGTCAACCTTTTCACATATCCATGCTGAGCCTTTAGAGCCTTCTCCTGAAGTCATAGACGACCTGTATGGGTCAACGCCCATTCCGTACTCAGCTACGTTTCCAGGGTACACTACGTTGTTTCTAACTTGAAAGTTATTTTTCTTTTCAGGAAACCTATATACCAACCAATTACCATTGCTATCGTCCGACCATTCTACTTTATCTTCTCCTGTTAGATAGAATCTACCTTTTCTTAAGTATACAGGTTTATCTCTAAGACTTTGTTCTTGTTCTAGAATGTTGTCTAAGTTAAAGTGGCAATCAGCTTGGTTGAATTTAAAAGCCTCTTCTTCGTTTAGGGGATAGTCTCTAGTATCTTGGTCGTTGTTTCTATAATTTGCTAGGATGAACTCTTGCGCTTCTTCTTTACGAGACATGCCGTAGGTGTCAATAAATCCTGCAAGTCCTTCTGATGCTGGTGCAAAGTATCTAACTAATTTAGATGGGGTAACTCTTCCATGTTTGAATTGGTTTGAGTCATCCCATAATAGTTTGAATTGTTGTCCTCCGTTATTGGGAGGGTTGACTGTAGAAACCATAAGTGCGAATCCTACTTTATTAGCACCTTCTGTCAGAGTCTTTTTAACAATATTCCAATACTCTACGATGTCTACTTCTTTGGGGAATTTAGAGGCTTCATCTATCAGCAATTTACTCCAACGTCCTGAGTCAAAAGAGTTTAAAGCTGTGTTACGCCATTCAATGAATGAGTTAAGTCCTTCTCTTTTATTGTATAGAGAACCTAACGATTTTTTCTTTTTAGAAGACTGCTTAACTAGGACTAATCTTTTCTTCGGGTCCTCGGTGCTTTCTGTTCTTGGCTGAAGAAAGATAGGCATAGCTCTGAATCCATAAACAACCATATTCATAAACAAGTCAGATGCGTCACCTCCAGTCTTTGATATGATACCACAACGCGTGTTACCTGTGCTGCTAGCTTCTTTAGTAAGTATGCAAGAAGATTGAGAGGTAGCACCTTCTCTTCTTTTTTTAACTCTTATAACTCCAAGTATAGATGGGTCTGTAGAAATCTCTTGATAGAATAAGAACCATTTTCTATCAGCATCTCTAAACTCAGGCTGTATACCTGATTCTAATGTCCAATAATTTAAGTAGAAATAATGGTCGCCAGTTATGTAGGTGGCACCACCGTTATTCATAAACCAATAACCATCTCTACACCTTTCAAACTCTCTTTTAATAAAGTTTATTTGTTCTTCTGTGTATTGGGCGTTTCCTTCTTCATCAATGTCTAGCTCGTAGAATGAGTCAAGTATTTCAGTTCTTTTGAATTTCTGTTTCTTAGTACTTGTATCGCTACCATCTATTAGTCTGATACTTGGTGCATCAGGGTATGTACAATGTATTCCGTATATCTCCGTGGTTTGCATTATGAAAACATTTCTTTAATGGGTATTAACACACCAAGAGACGTATCGCAGTCTCCTCCTTTTATAAAGTTACCATTATAATATTTTCTAACCAATTCTTTTAATCTTTTTCTAGATACGATAATTGCTGAATCTAATGCGTCTATTCTGAATATCCAATAATCAGCTTGTGTAGTAGATATGCCAGACTTTTCTCCTCTATAATAAATTTCAATATAAAGGTTACCTGTTTTATGAGCAGCTTTGTCGCACTTTACTTCTACTTTAAGCCCTGCTGAAAACAAATCGTTTACCCAGGTCTCAGCCACTTCTCCAAATTCTAAGTCGTAATGAAATGAGTTTGAGTACTTCATGGGTTTAAAAATATTTTAAGTGTTTGTCCTCCATCTTGATAAGAAAATTCTATTGAACCAAAGTCGCCCAATTCTTTGTAGAGAGTAAGTATTCTTCCAAATCCCATTTCCTTATCTCTTGTGGCGTGGTTAATAACTTCTAATCGAGTAATTTTTTCTACTGATTTTTTTTCTTCTTGTGTCATATGTTTTTATTTAGATGCTGATTTAGGGGTCGAACCTAAACTGAATGCGCCAAAAGCATTTGTGCTACCATTACACCAATCAGCAATATCCCACCACGCTCCATTTTACTCAATCTGATTCAATACGTGATGGGTTAGTATGCGCATTATAGCCCCACATACAATAGGTAATAAGTTACCGCCACAAATTTGTTATATAACAACCCATTGTTTATAATTTTGTTTGTGACGGGGTAGCCTTCATTATACTGTCTAGCTAATCAGTTGTTCGCTAGGTAGGGTTCGATACCTACAATCTCCCTGATACAATCAAGGGCTTTACTTGAAGCTACTAGCGACTTTTTTTTATTCCAAAGTGTAATTTCCTCAGGTTATAACTTTACTATGTTATAACATTAGTCAGATTATACCCTTAATTTTTATAACAAGAAATTGCACAATAACAAAATAAATGTTAGCGTTCATTATTTTAGTTAGTTCATGGAACGTGAACAGTCAAGTAAATTGAACAAGATACTTGACATTATATGTTTTTAGATATAAAATAACTATATGATAGCCAATTATATGTAAACGCATATAACGATAATTTTAATTTAAAATTCATGCAAACTAAAACGGTAATGAATCGTCATCCTTAGCAAAGGTTTTAGCAGGTGCTGATTTCTCAGTCGGTTTCCAGGTATCTATGGTAACCTGAACGTCTTTCTGAAACTTATCAGGCTTGCCAATATTGATATTAACCTTTACATACTTTTTACCCATATACTCTTCAGCATGTTTTTCTAACTCTGTAAAGTTTAGGTTTACTTTTAACCATGTGTCGTTTTGTTTCTTTCCGCTTCCGGCAAAGATTTGTTTTTGCTTTTCCATTAGTTTAAATTTTGTACTTCTGATTTTAAATAAGATAGTGCTGAACGAAGACTGTCTAACTTGTAGTGAGCTTCTCTGATTAAATACTCTGATAGTTTATCATAAAACATAATATCTCCAACCTCAGCAGTTAATAAAGCTTTCTTTTCATTTGCACCTAAAGTCTCGTCTTTTATTCCGATAACTTTTTGAGCCATATTCTTGGCTAAGAGGTAGTCAAACATAGCTTTAGCCGTAGCGCCCGTTGAGAGGCTGTTTATGAGCGTTTCTATTGATGATAGTATAGATGTGGCATCTGATAGGTTAACCTCGACAGAAACCGCCTTTCTGAACGATTCATGCATATCTACAGCTTTCTCAAACCTGCTTTGTAATTCAGGTTCTTTAAATACTACTTTCATTAATTTTTTGTTTTTATTTGTTCTTTTGGTTTATCTGCCGGTTGAAGGAATACATAGTTTGAAAGGTGAGATAGTATTCCATTAACAAGAGTAATACTTGATAACGTTGGATTTCTTTTTTCGTCATACTTTATAACGTTTTCAATTATCATATTTCTTACATATTGATAAGAAACCGTGTCAATCTTTATCAGCAAAGTGTCTGTAACCTTTTGTGCTGATGAACCTAGTGCAATTACTAGGGCAACCATTGTAAGTGTTTTTTTCATTGTTATATGTGTTTGATTAAAAAATAAAAAAAAGTTGTAATAGCTATAAGAGATAGCAACATCAGCAAATAAGCAGAACGCTGATTCTTATACTCTATATCGTAAAGAAATATTCTTTCTTCTGAAAGCATGCTGATGGTATCTTCTAAGTATGCTTTTTGTAGCATGTTCCAATAAACAGGTCTGTAACCTATCTTTTCCTTTTTACACTTTACACATTTCCAGATACTTCCATTGAACCTGTATTTGTGGTGGCAAATTAATTGTCTTAAATTCATGCGCTTTTTTTTGCTGATAAAAAATAGGTTGTTCTCGTACAACTTTAAACGCCCCTGCAAATCTTAAACAGTATGAGAAGTCCCTGTGTTAACCTGTTAATCAGAAATGCTATGTCTAAACCAAGCTTGAGGCAAAGCTACAAGGTCAATTGTATTAGCACAGTTTAATTATTTCTTATATACATATTTTCTTAGATGGATTAAAAGAAAGAGAGCTTCCATCCTTTAATTCGTCTGTTATAAAATTTATTCTTTTGCTCTTATCTTCCTTCCAGAAGGCGTAAGGATTCATATAATAGTGTCCTTTACCTACCTGAGTTATAGCACCTGATTCAACAAGCTCTTTTATGCATCTGTAATAAGTTGGCTTAGAAACAACATCAGCACCACTATCTTGTATAAACTTATTAAACTTTTCAAATGAACGATTGCTTACTTGTATTCCGTTCTCTTGGCTAGAATTTGAAAGCATCCAAAACAATAGCTTCCAACTATTCCCACTATGTATCTTTATCGCTATGTAGCTGAATGATTCGTATACCTGAGTAAAGTCTTCATCTATTTCTATATACCCCTTCCTTACAACGGTAGTAGTTTGTTCTGTATTGAAATAAACCCTTCGTGTCATGTGTGATAATTTTAACAAAGATAATCAAATATGTTATTAAACAAACCAATTATCAGCATTTTTTTTAAAAAATATATACTCCTTATATATAGAGAAAAAAATTAAGTACTTGTTTATCAGATACTTATGATGAAATTTGGTCAGCTGGGTGATACTACAGGTATCATCCATGTATACTACAGGTATCATTTTGAATACTAATCTATTTTATCTATCCAAAAAACTGGGTGTATTTCTTGTATGCCTGCTCTCCATGAGCCGATTGCAGATTTATGCTCCTCATCCATAAACGTATATCCATATATTCTAACTTTATGTCCTACAAGAGAATTTACATAATCATACGTTAATGAACGATTAAATAACCTAGAATACCTGGATACTTCTACAATCTGATTCTTAGACTTATCTGTCGTGTTCTTATCAGCAATGTAGATATGGTAGTCTAGCATTGACTTATCGTCTTGATGGCACTCGCAGCTCTCTGTACCGCTAATCTTTATTGAAGTTATATAAGCATCAATATAAATTAAAGAGGTATCTTGTATTTTATCTTTAACTAAATCTGAAAAGTTATGAGGATTCGCCTTATTTTTAGCAACAAAACAATACCTATTCTTCAATAAATCAGCCTTTATTATATTAGGATTCTTATCATCCCCTTGTGGTGGGCATTGACATATTCCATGAATTGATATAAAAAACAAGATTATAATACTGTATTTCATAAATTATTTTAAAGTTAATCCAGTTATACCAACACCAACAAAAGCGTATTTGTCAATATTGTACATTTCAAATTTAAAATGTTTATATGTTAAAGCCGCCCCAAACCCAAAATCATAATAGTTTAACGGTGTGTTGTGAAAGGTTACCCAAACATAGTGTAAGCCAAATAAAGGTTGAACATTAAACTCTTTGTAATTGTTCAGTTGAAAATTATACCCATATCTAACCCCAATAAAGGCAGGGTCTTCCCTATCCAAATGTGAACTCAAAACTCCTTGTATAATCCAGTTTGTTCCGTATTGAACTTCTCCTTGTAATACAGGGCTGAAACTTGTTTTTCCTGCCGTTAAATTGACAGATACTTGTGCGTTACTTTTTAGAGAAGCTAAAAGTATAAAAGCTAAAATTATTTTTTTCATATTAAACTGTTTTTAGGTGGGTTATTTAGTTCTAAATGGTTCGCCTATTAGAATTGCTCCTTCCATAAATGAATCTTTTCCCTTTTGATAAGCTGCGTCTAAGTCCTCTTGTGTAAATACCTTATCCTTATTAGCTTCAAATTCAGCTTTTAAGTATTTATTTTCTTCTTCTAGTTCTTGAGTATATGTCTTAGGTTCTTCTTTTTGGAGTTGTTTGGCTTTTAAAATTGCGTCTTTGTAGGATATGTATGGTATCTTATCTTGTTCTTCCATCCATTCTATTAACTTATCTAGTTTACTCATTGTTTAAGGTTTTAAATTAAATGTTTACTACATTTTCTACAAATCCAATCATTCATTTGAACTCCGTTTTTAAGTTCTCCTTTCCACTCTATATATTCATGTTTTGTACATGGTTTAAATGTCTTAGAAGCACCTATTGGATATGGCATATTACTCCATTCATTAGGGTTTTTAGGATTGATATACATACCTTCCACTTCTTCCATATCTGAACCATCGGGAGTCGTTCCTCTATAAAATGGCATAACTCTTTTGTTTTTTATTTGGTTAACCTACTATTAACCGCTTTAATTAATAATTTACCTAATATCTCTACACATATATCGGAGGTTTTTTGTCTGTTATTTTTTCTAGCATCAGCATCAGCATAAGCATAAGCAGCATAAGCAGCAGCATAAGCAGCAGCAGCAGCATAAGCAGCATAAGCATCAGCAGCAGCATAAGCAGCATAAGCAGCATCAGCAGCAGCATAAGCAGCATAAGCAGCATCAGCAGCAGCAGCAGCATAAGCAGCATAAGCATCATAAGCAGCATTATTAAGTTCTTCTAACGTACATTCATCTAATCCAAATCTTTCTGCTACATTAACAACATCTATACTTCTTTGGTCTTTCATTAAATGAATGACAGTTTTTGCACATCTAGATTTAGCTAGTGTCAACTTATTTAATGGCAAGTCTAATTTTTTAGCCAACCATAATAACCAATCTCCTCTCCAACTATCCCTTAAAACTTCTTCAATAGTTCTATCTCCAGCCCACAGTCTAGCTTCTTCACAAGCATTTATATCAATTAATAATTCTTTAAATGTTATCATTGTTTTGTTTTTTATTTGGTTAAGTTTTGGTTATACCATTTAATAAATTCAACTATTGATTCATAAACTTTATCAATACCTTCTGCATCAGCAAGCCTATCATACATGATATTAAAAATTATAATACTTTTTTCGTAATCTCCCCAAAGTTTTTCTTCTTTGGCTATCTTAATATAAACAGGCATCAACCAATCCCATGAAAAATGATATTTAATTGAAGCACTTGATAAATTCCTAAATATATCAGGGCTACTATCTTTAGGATAATAAAACATTACCCCGTCTTGCTCTTTTGTTTTAGAATATGCTTGAGATACTTCTGCTCCCATAAACCTAGCAATAAGTTTATTACCTTCTAGTATTTCTTCTTTACTCATTGTTTTGTTTTTAGTTCTTGAAATGTCACTTATTTACGTAAAAAGGTGACAAATAGCACACTACCCATTATTAGATAGTGTGCTTTGATTGGTTAATCTTCTACTGTCAACTCTGCAATCCATTTGTCAATTAAATGTTGTTGTGCAGCTTTTCTACCCCATTTAAGTTCACGCAATAAAACATCAAGTGGGTGTGCTGATGGTGCATCAAGTGGACTAACATTTTTTTGTTCAGCTTCTTTCTCATTAATATCAATTAATCTGATATTAAGTATCTCAGCATAAGTTCTCATTGCTTTTAATTGGATAAGCAACAATCCTCTCTGCTCTCTATCAATTGTGTTCCATCCTTCTGTGTAATCAATGAATTTCTCTAATTTAGAAATCTTCTCATTTAGTTCTGTCTCTTCTTGTAGAAGTCTTTCAATAAATGTACTCATGTGTTTTGTTATTCAGATAACCCTGTCTACGGTTTTGTTTTTAGTTGGTAAAGTTTATTCATCAATTCTTGTGCATTAATATCATTACCATAATGATAACGTTCTTCTCTCACCCACTTATCTAATTCATCCAATGAGTTATTAGCTTTGTAGCCTTCTTCCTTCCCCTTCATTAATCCTAATTCATAACTATAAATGTCTACCCATTGACTTATCTCTTTATCGAATGTTAGTTTAGATATTTTATCTTCCTTCTCTATGGATGGGGAAGTAGGTTGTTCTTCTAATTCAATACCTGAATCTTTTAGGAATTGAATTGCTTGTTCTTTAGTTTTAATAGTACCCATGACAGTTTTTATAGCTTCTAATTGTTTATCAATTACTGTTCTGTCTGTTATAGTCCATCCTCTTTCTACTTCTTCTGTCTTTGGTTGGTCTAGTTTAGGGAAAGTACCATTACAAATTCCACATTGACTTATAAGTACATTAGGATGATTAGGACATGGTTTTAATCCTTCTTTGAGTTCTTCTGTCTTTGGTTGAAGGGATTGGCGATATAATTCCATTAATTGTTTTGAATCAAGAACCTCGTATAATCCTTCTTCATTTCTACACTCCCATTTATAAGTGGAAAGATTAAACCAATACTTTTCCCCTAACCATATACCAAATCCTATTACTTCATCCTCTGAATACATCCTTGATTCTGATTTAGGTTGTTCACTTTCTGATTGAAGGGCTTCGGTGGCTATCTTATTAGCTGTTGATTGGGCTAATGTTACTTCAACTATCTTTTTTAATGCTTCTTTATGCTTATTCATGGTTTAATTTTTAATGATTTAATGTGCTTGCTTAATTTTTTTTTATACTCCTTATGATGCTGAATACAATCAAGTGTATTCATAAAATCAGCAATTATAGGGCTAGATTCTGTTGTAAAGTAAGCTTGAATTTCATCGTCCGTTACTGATTTGTGATAATTTAATGATAGTAAACTCTCTTGTAGTTTTTTGTAAACCCTTTTATCGAACTTCCTGGTTAATTCATCAGCATCTTTCTTATACTCTTCATTTGTAAAATAAAGTGCGTGACATAACTCATGCTGAAACAAACTTCCATTTATTGATTTAGTTCCGATAAGGTAGCCGTATTCTGGCAGGTTATATACTATATTATACATAAAAGTATCATAAGGAGTTTCAGTACAAGCGTAATCTAAACATTCCTTTGCTACACTTACAGGTAAATTAAAACCTTCCCAATCTTTTGGGTAAGTAAAGCTGCCACCATCAGCGTATTCCCTGATAAAGTCCCAAATGTTTATATGCTTACCCTTATACTTTTTGCTTTCGTAAAACTCAGAAACTCTCATAAAAGCCATAGCCCTATCAAAGTCATTGTCTATTACTAATGCATAAATCTTATCAGTTACCTTGTGTAGCTTGTGTTTTATTTTCATATACTATATTGTTTAGCTATTGCATCAGCAATTCCAGGGAATGTTTTACTTCTTAATCTTTGCCTTTCTTCTTTACTTTTACCATATCCTTCAGCGTACCAAGAAGGATGAGACTTGCCGCTTGCAAATACAACTCTATCTCCTTTAGCCACAATTTTTGTAGGAACTAATAAAGGAAGATTCTTTAACCATAAACAAGTAGTCTTTGTAGCTTCGTCTCCAAACATATATGGCTGAATTATTTGGTCAGGCTTTCTCCACATAGAACTTAATAATCCTACAGGATTTTCTATGCATACTTTTGGTATATAGCATTCGTATAAGGCTTTTACAAATTCAATACTATCTAACATATCTTTTCTTCTGTTAGGGTATTTAGGATGCGGTCTTCTATCGTCGAAAGGAAGATGTTTGTCTTCTGGATTTGATAGCCATTGAACAGAAGAACCTGCTAAAAAAGTACATGGTGGGTGGGCAATCATTAAATCCCACCCATTATTAATTACATTAAATACATCTTCTTTTATGTGCCACTCAGGATGTCCGCCACTACAATCTAACAAGTCGCAAGAGTAAGCTTCATGCCCTAATAACCTAAAAGCTTTTGTTATTGTCTGAGACTCTTCGCAGCCAATTAATACTCGTAATTTTTTCATATTAATACTCCCATGTTCTAGTGATTACAATACCGTATTCTTCCTGAGTTTCAGAATCTAATGCAGTAACAATAACATCATCAACTCTACAAGCAGATAGTTTTTCAATCTGTCTTGCAAAATCATCTAATACAACACATTCTCTTCTTATAGAAAATTCGTCTGCTATTGCTTTTACTGCTTTTAAGCTTAATGAATGCACATCGTCAATTATTTTATTATAGTCGTCAAGGAATCCCGACCTTTTAATAACTGCGAATAATTCTCCTTCACAAAATAATGCATAGTGTGTATGGTTCATATTATTAAAATGGTGGCAAGTCGTCTACATCATCAGACGTTGCAGGTTTATAATCAATTACTAATTCTTCTTTTAAGAAATCTCTATCAAAAGGAAGTTTATCAAACTCATCTGTAAACTCAACTCCGTATGACATCTTTAATTTAATAGGCCTATCCTTTGGTGTTACATCACCTCCAGTCTCTTTATTCCTTTGTTTGCTGATATGCAACTCGGTTATCATCCATGTCTCAGGGTCCTGTATGTTTCTATTAGTTGTAATGAATACATCAGCTTTGTTATAAAGAAGTGCGCCTCCATCAGCATCGGCAGCAAATGGCATAACCTGATTCCCATCTTTCCCCCTTTCTCTTTGAGATTGAGTCCTTGAGTGAATAGATAATACTAAGCTGATATTGGTTCTCTTCGTAAACAAAAGCATATTAGTATACATTTCCATCTCATGTCCATACTTATTTCCGTTGTCGCTTCTTAAAGCATTTACAGGGTCAATAAGAAGTCCTTTGATAGAATGGTATTTAGAAACACTTTGAGTATAGGAAAGCAACTCTTCGTACTTGTACATGTTGTCGTTATTGACAAAGAAGAATCTTTCGTTTACCCAAACCATAGCCTGGCGAAAATGGTGTTCTTTAATCTCCTTAATTTTCATACCACAATAGAACTCTATCAGCTTCATTTTAACAGTAGCTACTCTATTCTCTCCGGTATAAATTACCCATCCCCAATCGTACTTTAAAGCTGAAATAAAGGACAGCCAAAAGCCAACTGAACTTTTTCCCACGTGAGAGTGACCGAGTAAAGCATAGAATTCTCCTTCCTTTAAAAGCAATCTTGAGTCCATATAGTCGTACCCAAAAGGCAAACCCATAGGTATTAATCCTGAACGATACTTTCTAATAAACTCCTCGTCTGTTTTGTTATCAGAAAGAAAAGATAACTCGTCCTCTACTATACCAATCTCTTCCATAGCTGATTGTTGGTACTTAGCTATCTCATTAATAGGCATGAACTGTCCTGCCTTAATTCCATCTTCAATAGCCTTGTACTCAATCTCTAATTCGTCACGTTCAAACTTCTTGAATACTTCATGCTTTAATACTTCAGTAGCAATAGATTCTTCTACAATACCTCCTGCTACATAACCTCCTACTAAGTAAGCAGACTTGATAACTGCGTTATGTCTTGCGCCAGTCTCCGCCATTCTAATCATCTTGGCTGCTATGTCTAGCTTTCTGTAGTCAGTAAAAGAACCTGACAACTCTATACCTTTAAACTCTTCACGCTCTACTAAATCAAAGAATGTCTTTGAGTCTTCGTTAATTAAAAGATTCTCATCGTAACTCAAAAACAAAACTCTTGATGGATTCCTAGCCGTAGTGTCGAACATAGGATAACGCTTTAGCAACGCTGAGTAATGTTCTTCATGCCTGTTACCATCAGCAATTTTAATTAACCCATGTACGCCTGTACCGGAAGGTGACTTCCATACTGCATAAATGTAATCGTCTTGAATTAAATCAGCCTTTAATTTTTCTACATCTTCTACATCATCAATGTCAAATGCTACCAATTTAGAATGAACAGATAACGACTCATCATTTCTGAAGCTTTTATAATAAGAACCGTCTTTTCTTCTATGAGACATTTCAATATCAAACCTACCTGAATATATTACACAGGGAAGCTGCATTTTTAATCCTCTAATTTCAGACTCATCTGTAGACTTTCTTATCCTAAGTATTTCAGTTTTTTTTCTACCATCTTTGATAGCACCTAAAACAGATTCTAATGATACATAAGATGGCTTGTCAACCTCGCTATAATGTTTGAATACTGTTACTTGCATCTGTATCTATTTTACCGTAAAGATTGTCATAATGATTTTTAATCTTGTCATCTATCTCATCTAACTCAGCCTGTATCTCAGGGT
>Ga0208739_1000040_pt1 | contig 55728 bp, 75 predicted proteins | sample CryBogCBE27Jul09_FD_184566 | JGI IMG/M metagenome (GOLD analysis project Ga0208739, IMG submission 184566) | Freshwater microbial communities from Crystal Bog, Wisconsin, USA - CBE27Jul09 (SPAdes) (version 2) | ecosystem: Environmental > Aquatic > Freshwater > Lake | place: Crystal Bog... | reverse complement strand
CATGCCTAAACCCGACTTACACTTAAATGTTACAAGTAACTTTAGTGTAGAACCTGCGCTATTTGACAAGTATCTGGGATATGTCAAGCAGTTATGTAACACACAAATAGAACATTTCATGCAGTTTGTGAGTCTAGATTCAGGGAATCCCGAACATGCTGAATATATCAGACATGGTTTAAATTTTCGAAGAATGGAGTGGAATGTTAATTCATTCCTACATAATATCCCATACCGTAATAGTTTAACTTTTATTATTACAATGAACAATCTCAGTGTGTTGGGACTACAACAACAACTAGAATGGATACTGGCACTGCGTAGAAAACACAGTACAACCTATCAACGTGTTTGGTTTGATACGCCATTGTTACGTAAACCCGAATGGCAAAGCCTACAAATACTACCTCCTGTGTATGTCGCAATGTTGGAACGTGTAGCCGACTGGATGGAGTTAAATCAAGAAACCCCAGACAAACCCTTTCAAGGATTCAAGGACTATGAAGTGCAACGTATGCGTCGAGATATAGATTGGATGCGGGAAGGTAGCAAATTGGATCCAGAATATGTTACACTACAACGTGCCAATTTTTATAGATTCTTTAACGAACACGATAAAAGACGCAAGACCAATTTCTTAGAGACATTTCCGCAAATGAAGGAATTTTGGGAGGAATGTAGGTACCGTGCACAACAATAAGGCTATATTAGTAACAGGCGCCGCTGGTTTCCTAGGCAGCCATCTTTGCGAGTTTTTATTGGCACAAGGAAACTATGTTTATGGAATTGATAATTTAGTAACCGGCCGTGAAGAAAATCTATCTCACTGTAAAACATATGACAAGTTTAAATTTATAAACTTTGATATTACGCAAAAAACACAATCAATAATAACCCTAGATAGAATTTATAATCTGGCATGCCCTGCTAGTCCTGAACAATATCAAAAAGATCCTGTTAGAACAATTACAACTTGTGTTGCTGGGGCGATTAATATGCTTGATTTAGCGACACAAACCAATGCAAGAATACTACAAGCAAGTACATCGGAAATATATGGAGACCCATTAGAACATCCACAAACAGAATCTTATTGGGGCAATGTAAATCCAATTGGTATTCGAAGTTGCTATGATGAAGGAAAAAGATGCGCTGAAACATTATTTTTTGATTACTATAGGCAATATAATACAGACATTCGTGTTGCTAGAATTTTTAATACATATGGGCCGCACATGTCAAAAAATGATGGCAGAGTTGTTAGTAACTTTGTTACCCAAGCACTTGCAAATAAAAATATTACCGTATACGGCAATGGTTTACGTACCAGAAGTTTTTGTTATGTAGATGATACTATAAAAGGACTGGTTGCTTTAATGGAATCATCTTTTATTGGGCCTATTAATATTGGTAATCCTGTTGAGTATACTATCTTAGACATTGCTAAAAAAGTAATTGAATTAACTAATACTGTAAGTACTATAGAGTTTATGCCAGCAATTGAGGACGATCCACAAAAAAGAAAACCCGACATTTCTTTAGCCAAGTCAATGCTTAATTGGGCGCCAATTATTGAACTTGAGCACGGACTAACAAATACAATTGAATATTTTAAGGAAGCTCAATGACTGTTGAATTTTTAGGCACAAGTTTTCCACTTAGTGCAGATTACGGCCCCGAAGAAGTAAAGATACAAAAATCTATATGTAAACAAGTTGACACACAGTGGCCAACCTCAAAGAATTTAGTAATTAGTTTAACTTGGTTTGGTCCACAGTTTAACAATGGCTTATGGGAAAAACTATACGACTACAAAGCAAATAACATCACGTTCGATAATTTGTTTTTAGTAACCACTGTGGATCCTCCAATGATAAACGTCACTGAGCGTAGACAAATAAAAAACTTAGTTGGAGCTTTATATGTTTATGAATTGGGTAATTTTGATTCACCATATCAGTTTAATTTCTTTGCGCCAATTATCGGGGAAAAGTTTACAAAATACACAGATGAAGAATTAATACCAACAAAGATCAAACATTTATTTGTTAACTATAATAGAAAGCCAAAGCAACACAGAGTTGATTTTGTTAAAAAATTAACAGAACAGGATTTATTAAAATATGGAACTGTAACCTTGGGCAAAGATGAATCTCACCTTCATGACAAAGATGCATCCAATAATATCTATCTATCAATTGGCGAGAAACACGAAGACTACTTGGCCTTGGGCAATAAGCCAGTTGTGTGGGGATTTGGTATACCTCAAGATTATTATAGCCTACATAGAATGGATATTTGGAAAACAACATTTTTGTATGTTAACGCAGCCACTGAGTTTAATCCAATAGATGATTTATTTTGTCAACAAGATGTATTCAAGCCACTAATAGGACTAAGACCTTTTGTAATAAATGGTGTGCAAAAAACTTATAGATGGCTGAGATTAAATGGGTTCAAAACTTTTAATCATTATTGGAATCATATTGATATTGAAAATGGCAATGTGCATGATACAATAATAGAGCTCATTGCATATTTGAAAGATTTAGATGAAGCTACAATTCTAAGTATGTACGATGATATGTTGCCGGACCTACAGTACAATAAGGCAAGATTTTTTGAATACGCACAAGAACAAAAATACAAAATTGATAACCTATTTGAATGATACAATATAAAAAATTACGCGGCGAGCCAGAAGATAGTTTTGCAAAAAATCTAATAAAAGATCTTGCATCTATCACTGCCTGCGATGCTTTTTATTATGACTACATTGATTTAAAACATCTTGCTACACAAAAGTTCAACAATCCAGTGGTACTGGTAATGGTTAGGGATATAATAGAAGATATTAGCATACTCAAGAAAATAATTAACCCTAACCATTTGTTTATATTTGTAACCGAACACGAGGGACTTGACGCAAATATAAACTGCGTTAGCATGGGCGGTTCGTTAACTGATGAAATTGATTACTGTAATTTAGTTTCCCCTAATAAAAATTTTAACTCAAATAAAATAGGAATTTCATTAAACAGACAAATGAGACCACACAGAATAGCATTAGTAAGTTATTTAATAGGATGTGGATTAGTAGACCGAATACATATAACAGCAATGCATTTGCATAAACAGTTTGAAAAACTTAACAGTCATGCAATTTTAGATCATTTATCTTGGAAATTTAACAATACACACGAGTTGTTTAAATATAAAATGTCTCAGGGCATGGATTATCTTTATACCCACCAAGCAGAATTTCAATTTGAAGAAATATATCAAGTTAGTAATAATTCTATAATTTCAATTAATAATGTAAACAATTTTAAAAATAATCTAATAGAACTTTATAAAGATAGTTTTGTTGAGGTAATATCAGAATCTGAATTTGATAAGTTTCCAATTGTTACTGAAAAATACCTTAATTCAGTGTATGGAAGAAATTTTCCAATAGCTATAGCAGCACCAGGTTATATACATCATTTACGTACTGTTGGATTTGACGTGTTTGATGATGTAGTCGATCATGGTTACGATCTCATAACAAATCCCGCAGATAGATTGCGCTACGCTATAGATAAAAACATGCACCTATTTCAAAATAGTACAAAGCAATTATGGCAAGATAATTTGCCCAGATTCAACAAGAATATTGCTTTTGCTCGAAAAGATATGTATACATTTTTTCATGATCGTGCTATAATGCAATATAAAAAATTATTAAGGAATTGATGTAGTGCAACTCAAATCAAAATATAAAACCCTTGTAGTGTCTGGTTGCAGTTTTACAGAAAACCGAGACGAATCGGCTCACACCTGGAGCAATGTTTTGGCCAATTGGTGCAACATGGAGATAGTAAATTTAGCAGTAGCCGGTGCTGGTAATAGTTATATCAGCACAAGTCTTATCTACTATCTAGAAACAAACAATCTTGACCCTGAATCAACTCTAGTATTGGCAATGTGGAGTTGCTATGATCGAATCGATTTTGTTGTAGATCCAACCAAATTTGTCAACAGACAAAACCAAAGAAAAATGTACAATGAGAAATTAGAGCATTTTATGGCAGGAGGGTTAAAATGGGGTCCTAATGATGTCATGACTACCAAATATAAAAGTCTACAGAGTCAGCATACTCTAGCATTACAAAATTGGTTGGATTTTTCCAATCTAACAAATTATCTGAATTCCAAAAGGTACCAACATCGATTTACTGCTACACACGACGTTCTATACGGACAAGGAGCCGATCCAATTGGGTTACTGGAATTGTTGAAATCTATCAATTTGGAATTAGATACTAGCAATTGGGTATGCATTGATAAAAAAGATAAAATTGCCACCCTGGAGGAATTTGCCACTTACTATGATCAAAGGATTCCCGACGATCTTCACCCCACAAGAGTAGGCCACGAAATGTGGTTAGAACAAAAATTAGTTCCAGAATTGATAAAACACAACATTGTATGCCTAAATTAAATAGCGAAACTGACTTACAATACAAGCGCCGAGTAATTGACATCAAGTCAGAATCATTCTGCGGAGCCAAGTGGTACAATGCTACTATATGGTTGGGCTCGGGACAAACCACAAGTTGCCATCACCCACTACCTCATCAAGTTAGCGTGGCGGCAGTTGAAGACAATCCCAAAGCCTTACACAATACTCCAGAGAAGAAACACCAACGTGCACAAATGCAAGCGGGAGAGCGGCCTAGCGGTTGTGAATACTGCTGGAAGATTGAGGATATGTATAAAAATGATGAACAATATGCAAAGAGTGATAACCCTGTGCCTATTAGTGATCGAGTATACAAAACAGTAATTTATTCAGACGAGGACTTAGATCGTGCATACAGAACACCTGCTGACCAAGACGTGGACTTACAAACTTTGGAAATCGCATTCGACAGAACTTGTCAGTTTGCTTGCAGTTATTGTAACCCTGCTTTTAGCAGCACTTGGGTTAAAGACATTAAACAACATGGAGCCTACACCAACTTGGTTAGTGACGGCAGGAATCATTTTACCCATGCCCATAATAGTAGTCAACTTTATAAATTCGGTGAGACTAATCCGTATGTGGAAGCGTTCCACAAATGGTGGGAAAGTGACTTACATAGAACACTAAAAGAATTACGTATTACTGGTGGTGAACCTTTAATGAGCGCAGAAACGTGGAAACTGATTGAATGGTTTAAAACCAACAAGGGCAAGAGTAAGACACGACTTGCTATCAACAGTAATTTGGGCACAGATGTAGATGTAGATAGATTACTTGCGGCCATAGACGGAGTCGAAGTAGATTTATATACTAGTAACGAAGCACTAGGTGTACAAGCCGAATACATACGTGACGGGCTAGTATGGCAGGATTGGGCAAACAATGTAGAACGACTATTACAGAGCTATCGGTTCCGCGGCCTACATGTTATGTGTACGGTTAATTTATTGTGTTTAGATAGCTTGCCTGAATTCCTAGATGTTGTAATGAATTGGAAATTGGAATATGGAAAAGATGCCATTAACTTTTCGCTAAATATATTGCGTTTCCCAAGTTTTCAATCACTAACCATTCTCCCTAGCGACATTAGACAAAGTTATGCCGGTAACCTATATGCATTCAGCAATAGATGGGGACGCGGTACCCACTTTGATTTGTTTCACGAGTTCGAACAAAACCAATTAGATCGACTACTTGATTATATTGATGTGGTACAAAAACCACACGAGGAAGCCATGTCACAACAGATACTACAACGTGACTTTAAAAACTTTTATATGCAATATGATCAACGCCGAGGCAAAGACTTTGCCAAAACATTCCCTGCACTGGCCGACTGGTACGATACACTATGAAATCAAAATTTAAACACTTAGTGGTATCTGGATGTAGTTTTACCACTAACGAGCATGTTCCGGATGGTAGTGACTGGAATTGGGCCAATATACTAGCACAAGATACAGGCATGACTATTCATAATCTTGCCACTGCAGCAGCCGGTAATGATCATATTTCTAAAAGTATAATTTTGTATTTAGAAAAAAACAAACTAGATATATCTGATACTCTGGTACTAGCAATGTGGTCGGGTGTGGGACGAATTGATTGGATAGTTGACTGTGCTCTTGCAAACAATATTGAAAGTAGTAATTTTGAATATTATTATGACGATTATAATAAATTGCATCGTGGCGGTAACTGGTGGAACGTTACATCGAAAAATTTGTTATCAAACGCACTAATAAATTATTCCAAATTTCAAGATAATCATAGCTTTGCTTTGCACACCTGGCTGGCTATGCAAAATTTGTCAAACTATCTGACAGTTAATAATTTTACATATTTTTTCACATCCTTTATCAATTACAACACTCTTGTCAAAGGCGATGCATTGGTAGTGCCATTTTTTGATGTATTGCAACAACTAAAATTATCAATTGACAATAGTCATTGGCTCAATTTAAAAAATAACGAATATTTTGGCGATTGGTGTAGAGAAAATAACTTAATAGCACAAGATAATTTCCATCCGGGATTAGATGGACCGCAGAGATGGCCAAGAGAAATACTAATGCCGTTACTAAAAGATATGGGAATTTTATATGAGTAAAGATTTTTACAACAAAGGCTATGACTACAATGCTCGTGCACCTTATTTTATAGAACGAACAGAGCTAAGTGAACAGGAATGGCATCGACTGACACAGAGCGAAACATTTTGTATGTTGCCTTGGATGCACATGCATGCCTTTCCTGATGGTAGAGCATATCCCTGTTGTCTAAGCGACTACTGGCATCCAGTAGGTGACTTGCGTAAAAACACAATGAAGGAAGTTTGGAATCAAGAAGCATACAGAACTATGCGTAGTAATATGCTTAATGATAAACCATGTAAAGAGTGTACCAAGTGCTACGAACAAGAACGGCATGGCGCATTTAGTATGCGTAATGACAGCAACAGAAACTATGGACATTTGATAAAAGAAACAAATGACACACAAGCAGATGGAACTCACCCAGACTTTAAAATAAGATATTGGGATGTTCGTTTTAGCAATTTATGTAATTTTAGTTGTCGTAGTTGTGGCCCTATCTTTAGTAGCAATTGGTACAATGACCACGTTAAGTTATACAATCGTAAACCTGATGTGCTAGGACGAGACATGGCTCGAGTAGAGTATACTACTGGTGATGAAGATGACATGATAGCACAAATGATGCCGCATGTTCCTTATCTTGAACAAGTTTACTTTGCTGGCGGCGAGCCATTGATAATGAAGGAACACTACTTTCTATTAGAAAAACTAATTGAAGCAGGAAAAACTGATATTCGCTTGCAATACAATACTAACTTTAGCGAACTACATTTTAAAGACAAACACGTATTTGAATACTGGAAACACTTTAAAAATGTATCAGTTGGTGCTAGTCTAGATGGCATGGGCCCACAAGCAGAACTAATACGTAAAGGCACAGACTGGCAACAAACAGTAAACAATCGTGAACGTATGATGAAAGAAGTACCACATGTGGACTTTTATGTTAGTAGTACAGTTAGTAGTATGAATGTGTTGCACGTACTAGACTTTCATAAGTCCTGGGCCAAGTTGGGATTGATTAATGCAAAAGATTGGAACATAAACATTTGCCAAAGTCCCGAATGGTACCGTATAGATATATTCCCTAAAGAGTTTAAACAACGTGTTATCTATCCTGCTTATGAAGAACACATAGCTTGGTTAGACCCACAGGATAGTTTGCGCCGTGCAACTACAGGATATCAAAGTTTATTAAGTCTGATGCGGGGAAATGACGGAACACAACACTGGCCTAGATTTGTTGAAGAAATAACAGTATTAGACCGCTTACGTGGTGAAGACTTTTGGTCAACATTTCCTGAGTTTAAGGAATTAAAATGAAATTACCAGACACAATTTGTATGTTACCATGGATGAGTATTGAAGCCAGTCCAATGGGAACAACACGTCCATGTTGTTTAGCACAAGATGAAATCACTGACGAGCATGGCGACAAAATAGAATTACGCACTAGCACATTGCAAGAGGCATATAAAAGCAAGTATATGCAGGATTTACGTAGACAGTTCCGTGATGGCGAAAAGCCTGCAACTTGCAGAATGTGTTGGGAAGAAGAAGCAGCTGGTCGTACAAGTAAGCGCATTAACAGTCGTATACGATTAAAAGAACTATACGCACAAGTTGACTGGAAAAATGATACTCCAGATCAGCTTTGGTTTATTGATTTAAAACTGGGCAACATCTGCAACTTAAAATGTCGTATATGCGGATCGTGGAGCAGTAGTAAGTGGGCCGCAGAAGAAATGGATTACTTGCCCGCAGGAGCAGACAAGAAAAAGCACGTTGCATATACTTGGTTAAAAGCCGGTAAGTGGCCCGAAGAATCGCCAGACTTTTGGGAAAACCTTAAAGCATTGTTGCCTAATATTAGATACTTTGAATTTACCGGCGGCGAGCCCTGGCTTATACAAGAACACTTTGATCTACTACAATATGCAGTGGATCAAGGTTATAGTCAAAACATCGATATACACTACAATACCAATGCCACACAAACACCATTGCCTCATGTGCCCATGTGGGCAAAGTTTGGGCGTGTAGATATTGCATTCAGTATAGACAACGTAGGCAAGAGATTTGAATACGAACGTTACGGCGCCAATTGGGCCGAAGCTAACGGTCATATTGACCGAACACATTTTGCTAAAACAGAATGGGCACCTAACATTACTACTCAATTATGCTTTACCATTAATATACAAAATGTCTATTACTTGGATGAGTTATTGGCCTGGGCCGATACAAAAGGATTCGGCAGTATATATTTTAATATGTTACACAGTCCCGAACGCATGAACATACAACGCATGACACCACAAGCACAAGAATTGGTGTTAAACAAATTAAAAACCACATTCTGGACTAAGGATCGATATCAACAAGAAATTGATAATGTAATTCGCTTTATTGAAAATGGTACAGGTAGTGACGGAACAGATTTTGTAAAGAATATGAAACAAACAGATGCGTACCGTAAACAAAACTTTGCAGATACACATCCTGAAATAGCTCGAGCAATGGGTTATGAGTAAGATTGTATTGATAACTCATCCTACTGATTTAACATCATTTAATGCCACATATTTAGAACCAATACTTGATAAGTATTTTACAGTTGTATATTATGATCGAGATTTGAAATATCCTAAATCATCTGTAGCAATAGTAGGCAAGACAAATAACAATTGGTATACGAAATTAAATACTAAAATTGCGATTGTTAACTTATGGGAAAAAGATAAACAACGTACTAACTTTCCCTGTTTCAACATCGCAAACAAGAATTGGTTTTGGTACAACGAATCACTGTGGTATAAAAAGAATGGATACGATTTGTATATACCAAACAAACAATATACCCATACTGCATTCATGCAAATGCGTTTACAAAAACCCAATAGAGATAAATTGTTAAATAAATTACAACCATATTTAGATAATATGATCTATAGTTATGTTGCCAAAGGAATTTATTTACCCAAAGACCTACCGCACGATTTAGATACGTTAACCGGTAATTTTCAACGAAACTTTAACCCATTATGGTACGACAATACTTATTATAGCATTGTTGCAGAAACTCATATCGACGACACTACGATATTTCCCACTGAAAAAACGTTTAAACCTATAGCATTTTTACATCCATTTATGATACTAGGACAATTTAAAATTTTATCTTATATTAAAAGTTTAGGATTTGCAACATTTGATAACTTGTTTGACGAATCTTATGATAATGTAAAAAATTATAATTTAAGAATAGATAATATAGTAGAGAATGTTAAAAACTTTATTTTAGAATCATATAGTAAAGAAACAGTAGATAAATTAAATCATAATAAAGAATTATTTTTTAATCAAAAAATAGTCGAGCAAAGAATAGTCAATGAAATAATAAATCCCTTAATAGAATATGCAGAAACCTAATACCTTGTGTATGGCACCGTGGACACACACGTACCTAAGTCCGCAAACAGAACGCAGAATGTGTTGCGCCAGCAGAGAGCCCGCACAAAATTTTCAACAGTATATCGACTCCAGCGCCGGTTCTGGTCGGTATATACCCATCACTTTGGACGAACATTGGAACGGTGACCACATGCGCTCCGTACGAAAACGCATGATGTCCAGCAAAACCCTACCCGAGTGCGAAGTATGTAATGATAAACTGTTGAATACCTCTGTTTACCGTAGTTATTTTAACCAATTGTTTGGACATAAGTACAATGAAGCAATGGCTTCCACAGATGATACAGGCCGCACATCAATGAAGCCTGTAAGTTGGGACTATCGGTTCAGCAATCTCTGTAACTTCAAATGCAGAATGTGTGGCGACATGTTGTCAAGTGCGTGGGAAACAGAACAACGCACACACGACATGATTGACTATACTAATCCAAAGAACAATTGGATGAGGCCCGAAGTCAAAAAACAAATCGAACAATTTCAAGCAACTCAAATTGAACAAGAGTTTAGTGAGGCAGTGGAAGAGCATAGGATAGAGGAAGTTTACTGGGTAGGCGGAGAACCGTTGATGTACGAACAACACTGGAGGTACATGCAACGTATAGTTGAATTAGGAGACGGTCCACGTGTTTATGCTAGATATAATACTAATTTGTCCCGCATTAATTATCGTGGCGTTAGCCTCTATGATGATATACTTAAAAATTTGCGTGACTGGCAAATTTGTGCCTCGCTCGACGGAACAGGAGCGATTGGCGAATATATTAGAACAGGCCTTGAATACGATAGGTGGCTTGAGAACTTCCGTAGAGGAACTGAGATTGCAACTCATGCTCGACAGATGCGAATCGATTTCACACTCACGTTGCCAGGAATGTTCGAATGTGGGCGAGTGCAGGCTCTTGGAAAAGAACTTGGTGCGGAGATCCTTGCCAAAGTAGTTTTTAGTTTCAGCCCGGACATAGTTATGTCGCCGTTAGCACTACCTAGGGCTCTTTTAGATCCTTGGATAGACGACGAGATCAGTGCTGGAACCACTGGTGCACTAGCAGACATACTTGTCCAGCTAAAAACTAGGCCCACATTTGCCGAACAGTGGCCTGACACTTACCAAAGTGGATTAATAAAGGGCAAACAACGTATATTAACTCTTGAATCTATTCGCAAAGACGTGTATACTATGAGAGACATACTCGCGGAACGTCCACAAGTATTGGAATGGTGGGATAGCATTGAAACAAGTTAAAGTCGTATTACGCAACCCGTTAAACAAACGGGATCAAATTGCGTACACAATCTCAGTAAATGATTCGCCTATGGGAGAGTTATGGTTCTCTGCATTGCAGGACTTATTGCGTAACAACAATTACCTTGAAAAGAACTTTTGCTTTTTAGGTTTTCCAGACAGTGCTAGAAACCTAGACTTTATTTGTCGAGAACTTAATTGGGCAACAAATCAAATTAATAAATTCTTTGGACAGGAGTATTGGATACCTGAAGTATATTTGCCTAGTACTATGCGTACAGGATTAGATCCCAATCAAGCGGTAATGAATAGGCTACACAATCACTTTGAACACTTGCAAGGAACAGTGTGGGAGTTAAGCGAATACTATAAGAGAGCCGATTACGAAACTAAGTTTGCTATACGTCAATTAAACAATTTATGCCACGAGGCAGAAAGTCTAATGCTGAGTCAACGTAAACAAGCGGAACTACCAGATTGGGTGCGTCCCAGCCAAATAACAACTTTCTTAAATGCACCAAGGATAGAATTTCCCAATGAATACAAAACAACTTTTGATGAAACCAGATACGATAGAAAGTTTGGTGAAGTTTACTTGCATTGGACACAGATAGGAAAAACACTATATGAAGTTTACCGAGACGAAAAAGGTGTGGACATTGATGATGCTACGTGCGATGCTATTACTCATCTGCGTTATTATAGCGGCGAGTTTGATATAGAATGGGCACAGGATGTTGTGTTCCACGGCCCGCATCCTTGGCACACACAGGAAATGACAGGCTTTAGAGCGTGGTTGCATCGTAATAGATTTGATGCACAAAATACAGAATACAATTATGGATATCATCCTATAGGACAGGTTGATTTACAATCCAGTTTTGGAACCACCAACTTCCGAGAAGTCTGGCCTATACTTTCCAAGTATCTTGACATCGTGAGTATAGAAGCAGGCGATGCACAGGCAGTATATGATTATACTTGGACCGACACAGATTATTACCAACAACAAATTGAAAGAATGCGACCAGGATATGATTTTAGTAGCCGGAGATAGTTTTGTTTATGGTAGCGAGCTTACAGATCCTACTAAAACATTCCCTAAATTACTTGCAAAAGAATACGAGGACATATCATGGCCTGGATATAGCAATGACGCTATTGCACGTACCACAATTGAACGTTGCGAACAAAGTGGTATAACGGCAGTTGTTGCGTCCTGGACATTTCCTGGACGGTATGAATTTAGATTTGATTATGATACTAGACAAAAGAAATCGCCATGGTATTCATTTAATTCATGGACGGTTGATACAATTGAAAACATTAAAAAAGAATATGTAGTCGAAGACAAAGGTATAATAATTGATCAAATCGAACACAATAGCCGTGCTAGAATGTCAGGAGTGTCCGAGTTCGCAAAAACTTTCTATCAACATGTAGGAGGCAGAGAATATTGGGAAATATACAGTAGTTACAAAGAAATTGTATATTTACAAAACTATTTAAAAATAAAAAATATTCCTTATTTGTTTACCTGTGCTGACACATATATGTTTTATCCTAGTACTCCATTAGATACAACTCTTAACAGTCTATTTAAACAAATTGATTTTAACAATTGGTATTTTTTTCCCGAAGGCAACGAGTGGGAAACCACAACACCAAGAGGTTTTTATCAATGGGCCGTAGAGAATAAATACCCAGTGGGCACAACGCATCCACTTGAGCAAGCACATCAAGCAGCTGCAGAATTAATGAAGGAAAAATTCAATGAATTGGTTAAAAACCGTATACAACAGACTTGTACTTGAAATACGCTACCGTAAAAAATTACGAGAACTACGTAAAAGAGATCCTTTTATTTACAAATGATATTAGCAATTGGCGATAGTTTTACCTACGGGTCAGAATTGCCCGACCGTCCAATGAACTATTCTGTAACTACGCATTTACCGCCGAGTAAGTTTGCTTGGCCATCTCTTTTGGCAAAAAAATTAAATACCCAAGTTGACAACTTGTCGTTGCCGGGATCCAGTAATAGTAGGACATTTAGGCTAGCACTGTCAGCAACAGTAAAGAAAAAATATGATATTGTGGTTTGTGGCTGGAGTGAGCTATCAAGACTTGATATAAACTATCAAGACAGGGATTTTCCGGTTACAATTAATTCGGGCAAATGGTTTCAAAAAGAGTTGCCATGGATTGACGATTACTATAGATTAAGTTATAATGAAAATCATGCAGCCGAAACGTGGCTGGCTCAGTTGATTACACTACAGGACTTTTTTAAATATAATAATCAACGTTACTTATTTTGCAGTATGCAAGGACTTGGCATACTTCCGGGATTTCTTGGAGTTGAAGCAATAAAAAAATTTACAGAATTTGCAAGTCGAATCGATCAAAAATACTATATTGATTGGCCCAATGGTGGAATGGTAGATTGGATGGCAGATTGTCCAAAAGGTCCTGGCGGACATCCGCTGGAACTAGGACACGAACGAATAGCAGATAAAATTTATGAACATATTAGGAGTCTCGGCTGGCTTTCATGATGCCGCAGTAACATTGTTATCTCCTCGGGGGGATATCTTATTTGCCGCACACAGTGAGAGATACAGTAAAATCAAAAACGATCCCAACATACATTCGGAAATGGTATGGGATTTAGTCAATACTGAGAATTGTTTCAGTCTTGATGCCATTGCCTATTACGAACGTCCCTTGTACAAACAAGCACGGCAGTGGTACAGTGGGCAGGGCGTTGAATGGAACAAGTTGAGTACTCGCAAAATATTACAAGATCAATTAAAGATTTTTGATATTTCTGGTATACCGGTTAAAAGTTACAATCATCATTTAAGTCATGCAGCAGCAGGATTTCAAACAAGCCCATTTGATCGTGCAACTGTAGTTGTCATTGATGCTATAGGCGAATGGGACACTATCAGTATCTGGGGAGCAGAATACATTGATGGTCGGGCAAAGTATACTAAGTTATGGGGACAAAAATATCCACACAGTATTGGATTGTTTTACAGCGCAATGACGCAACGTTGTGGCCTAAAGCCCAATGAAGAAGAATACATTACAATGGGCATGAGCGCATACGGTACTAACGTATTCGATGACTTAGTACAAACCGCAGTAATTGAAAATGAGTACGAGATCAGACTACGACAAAACTTGCACTTGGGCTTTACCCAAGACTTTTTTCAAGAAGCTGCGGTAGAGGAAATGGCACATAGTGCACAGAATGTCGCAGAGATCCTGATATTGAATGTTATATATCGTGCAAAGAAATTGGCATGGAGCAATAATTTATGCTACATGGGCGGAGTTGCACTCAACTGTAGTGCTAACAGACATATAGGAGCTTATTTTGATAACATTTGGATTATGCCTAACCCTGGTGATGCTGGAAGCAGTCTTGGCGCTGCCGCTTTGGCCTATAGTGGCCGTATTAATTGGCGTAATGCATTTTTGGGACACGATATCCCTGGCAGTTATCCCGTTAATGACTTGCTTGATCATTTATTGTCTGATAAAATTGTGGGAGTTGCATCGGGACGTGCAGAATTTGGGCCGCGAGCGCTTGGAAATAGAAGCCTGCTTGCGGACCCGAGAGGAAAAGAAATAAAGGATCAAGTAAATGAAATCAAACGTAGACAAAAATTCCGTCCTTTCGCGCCGGTTATTCTTGAAGAATATGCCAAAGAGTATTTTGATATGCCTAGGGGCTTTGCTACTAGTCCTTACATGCAGTCAGTGGCTACTTGCCGGTATCCCGATCTATTTCCTGCTATTGTACATCACGATGGAACAAGTCGAGTACAAACAGTTGGTCAAGACGGATCAGGAATAAGAGAACTGTTAGAAAAATGGTTTGTTATAACTGGATGTCCTATGTTGCTTAACACCAGCTTGAACATACGCGGCGAGCCCATGGTCAATGACCGTGCAGATGCAGACAGATTTGAAAAACAATATGGCGTAAAGGTTTGTTCATGAATGTAAATGCAACCGTAAATTTTGCCAATAGCTCTAGATTATTTTTAATTGACGATTTTTTTAACTCTGAATTAGATACGCAATTGTTTACTCTCTTTAAGGAGTTTAATGAAACAAGCCCCAATTGGGCAAGCATACCAAACTTTGAACACAATCCTGGCAGAATGGTATATACTGGATCTGTTAGTGATATAGACGCTTATGTTCAACGACCTGCAATATTAAATCAAATTAATGCACTACTAGGTAAACAAGTAACACACATAAGTTCAAGTATGTGGGTTGATCTTCCAGGGTATGCGATAACTCCGCATTATGATTTAGATGCATTTGAACATGCAGTACAAATATACATGACTGATCCTACTAGAAATTTTGAAATGATGGGCACAGCATTTTATCTTGATCCAAAACAATTGATGTTTGAAATACCCTATAGAAGAAACTCAGGGTATTTAATTGATACTGCTCAAGATATATTGCATGGTTTACATCATTCAATACCTCCAGGATTTTTGAGATACAGTGTTTACATGAGATTTCGAGCATAATGGAAACACATATACGGAGTGTAGTTAAGGCCGTTAGTTGGCGTTTGACTGGAAGTCTAGATACTCTAATTATCAGCTGGATTGTTACTGGTAGTATTGGCATGGCTACTAGTATAACTGTTATTGAAATTGTAACTAAAATAGTATATTACTGGATTCATGAACGTGTTTGGGACCAAATAAAGTGGGGCAGACAGTGAGAGTATTGATAATGGGCTTGCCGGGAGCAGGCAAAACCACGTTGGCAATGGCATTAAAGTCAGTACTAGAAACCGAGGGCTATACAATAGCATGGTATAATGCCGACGTTGTACGCAAAAAATACAATGATTGGGACTTTAGCGAAAGCGGTAGGATGCGGCAAGCTCACCGTATGCGTGAAGCCGCCGACAGTGAAGTTTGTGATTTTGCTATATGCGATTTTGTTTGTCCATTGGCGCCAATGAGATTGATATTTGCTGCACATTTTACAGTCTGGGTTGACACCATTGAAAAGAGTAGATTTGCGGACACAAATCAATTGTTTAACCTACCAAACTCATATGATGTTAGAGTTAACACTCAAAATACTAATCATTGGCTTCCTATTATTCAGGATCGGTTACTATCTTCTTATAAGCATCGGATAGTCCATGAGTTAGCTCGTCCCAGCATCCCTTGATAAATTTCTGACTATGAAATAAATTGTAGTTATAGTCTAGTACTTCTTGCATTTCTGCAAGCATACATTCTAAATCATGCAAACTCAATGTGCATAAATCCGACAGTACGGCCCCAATCATGCTCATACGTGCAATAGGATCTTCTATAGTGTCATAACTTTCGTTAATCCACTTATTAAATGTTTTAAACCCATAACTACGCAAGTATTCTAGATTATGTGCAGGGCCGACTAGGATAAAGGGCATTCGACTAATAATAGGTTTAAATATCTTTTCGGTTAAATGACATTTTTGCTCCCAATAACAAGTTTCAGTTACAATATATACAAAACTCTCTTGCGATTCAGTGACTGCACTCAAAGCAAAACTATTATTGGGAATCAAATGCTCGTCCTTGAAATCAATTCGTAAGGGCAATGGTGCTTGATTGATACTGGCAATTGCTTCTACTGCAACCTCTTCAGTGATTAATTTTTCACTTACTGCCGCTAATAGATTTTTTTCATAACCTTGTTCATTGTCTGGGCAAATATCTCCATAGCTTACATGCCCTTGATCTAGTATATTACGTTTGACTAGCTCGCTAATAAATAAACTACGGTACACTCGTTTGTTACTTGTTAATCTATTAAACGTGATGTACTTTTTCTTTAATTTTCTTTTTACAGGCTCAACTAGTCTTGAATCATATTCAATTCCTCTATACCAATCGTGAGCAGCAAACACATGATGAAAGTAGTATACAACTGGCCAACCATATCTTTGTTTGACTAATTCCAAAGGGGCACTATTCTTTTCAGTGGTAATAAGTATAAATGGTCCTTGGCAATTGTCTCTAATATAATCAAACAGTTTGAAATTGTACTCGCCCAAAATAGGTTCTTGATCATAACAAATAAACATTGGCCCATCTACTACATCTTCGTTGGTATGCCCAATGTCATCGGCAATACGTTCTAGATTTTCTGGTTGAGTTGCCCCATAAGGTAGTAGATAAAGTAGCCTGCGATATGTTACAATAGACTTTAAATAATGAAAGATATTTTCGTAATGACTATGGATATTATACATGTTTGATGTGTTTTACAAAGGGACTAAGCCCAATTTGTTTGCGTTTGAAAAACCTGCAGAGAGTTTAGAGGATGCAGCACGTCAGTCTAAAACCAAGTACTACTGGTTTATTTATGGACTCAATGATTACTCCAATTTTGATTTTGATTACGTACCAGTACCATGGCAAGCACATTATACACATGTTTGGCCAACCGAGTGGAGCGGATTCTATGGCGCATATCTAGTAGACAAACATCATGTCGATGCCGAATACCATGTGCACCAAGATCAATTGCCCACAAAACATTTTACCGAACGATATCAAATGTTGGAACATTGTGAGTTTGATCGCAATTGGGAGCCACATCCCTGGGAGCCACCACAGATATATGTGTTTGGCAATCAACACTATCCTGGCACCATCATGCCCACAGTCAAATACACAGTGCCCGGCGCCACCGAACTAAAGTTTCTAGAACTACCGGTGGCTCGATTGTTGCCGGATCGAACCAATTGGCAAGTGCTGGAACCCATTGATGAAGCGTCCTGGGACTGGACCTGGCGACCCAATCCAGTAGATCCACCATACATTTACGTGTTTGGCAATCAGTGGAATCCACCCGAGCACAAGGCCAGTGTACGGTATCAAGTGCCTGGGGCTACCGAAATCAAGTACATGGAAACACGTGCCACACGATTGCCCAGAGCCGAGTTGTTTGATGAAATCAAACCAGTGGCCGATTTTGATTACTCGTGGGAACCCAATCCGCTGGATCCACCATACATTTACGTGTTTGGCAATCAGTGGAACACTGCACCCGAGGAGCCTACACTGCAATATCAAACCCCAGGTGCCACCGAGCGCAAATATGTTGACTCCCCGATAGCAACATTGGCCGGCAACAAGACCAATTTTGTTCAGCATCACGATTGCGAATTTGATCACAGTTGGGAACCTTGGCGCATTGACCCCGGCGCACCACCATTTGTGTATGTGTTTGGCAATCAATGGTATCCGGCCGAGGTCATGCCCACGGTGGAATACGTGGTACCCGGAGCCACTGAGCGCAAATACCTAGACCAACCAGTGGCTCGACTGTTGCCCACAACCAACAATTGGCATGTGTTAATCGACTGCGAGTTTGATCGCAGCTGGTGTCCTGATCCTGGCGACCCACCGTACATTTATGTATTTGGCAATCAGCACTGGCCTGCAATAAAAATGCCCACAGTTGAATATCATGTGGCCGGAGCGACTGAACGCAAGTTTATAGATTATCCTGCAGCTAAGCTATTGCCAAATCTTGATGCTTGGCATGTACCTGAAGAAATTGATGTTGCCAACATTGACTACAGTTGGCGTCCCGATCCTGGCGAACCCGCTTACATATATCACTTTGGAACTGACTATCAACAAAGTGTTGGTTTAACTTATACTGTGCCGGGCGCAACTGAACTAAAGTTTTGGGGCGATATACCACGTGTGGTAAAAGAAAAACCCGCAGTAAAAGCACTGGAAATATTCTTTATTGATCGTGGCAATGCCAAGGCACAGGTACGTTATGAACGACTACAAGCACGTTACGAAAAAGTGGTCAAGGTTCGCTATGTGAACAGCCTGTTTGAAACCATACAACGATGTGTGACTCGTGCACAGGGCAATCGTTTTTGGGTCATTGGTAGTGAATACAACTACGACAAGTTTGATTTTTATTGGCACGCCGAGCCCTGGCAAAGTTACATGACGCATGTATTCCCTAGCCAGCACAACAAGTGGAGTGACACATTTTTAATCAATCGGTGGGAATTTGAACGTCATGCTAGATGGGCCACTGGCCTAGAACAGTTTCCCAATCTAAACTTTGTTCAAGACCAAATGGTAGACAAGCCCGAATCCACTGCGGACATTTACTATGTGGATCATGGCAACCCCGAAAGTGACGACAACTACAACTATTTCAAAGTGGCCATAGGTGAAGCAATACGCACACGTTTTGTGGGCGAGTACCTGGATGTGTTAAAACGCATTGCAAACACGGCCGAAACAGAGTACATATGGGTCGTCAGCAGTCTATGCCGGTACAACTACTTTGACTTTACTTGGGAGCCAGAACCTTGGCAACGCGAAATGATACATTGCTTTGCCAGTGGCAGTCAACGACGTGGCGATACATTTTATATACACGTAGAATCATTTAAACAACAAATGGTTGAACTTGAGTTGTTGGATTGGTTCAATGTTATTAACTATGTGGAAAATATCTCGGTTGATCGTTACCCCATGCCCGTTCATGTTTATACTGGTGATGACTTGATTGCAGAAATCAAACAGTACGACTTCAAGACTCCGTATGTGCTATTTACTAATCAACCAGATTTGACCCTAGTGTCAACCAATTGTTTGTGGAGCGCGAAAGATCGTACGGTAGTACGATCCACTCGATCCGGGGCAACTTGCAAGGTGCCTAGAGATATCAAGCAACACTTGAAGACACAGATATATGATTATCCCTATTTAGACAAATATCATTTTGTAAATGAATACTACAATGGCAAAACATTTCCCGGAATAGATATTGTTTACATCAGCAACGGCGAGCCCGACGAAGAACGTTGGTATGAACATTTATGCTATCAAAGCAATACCACCGACATTGAATGGGTTCGTGGCGTAAATGGTCGTACTGCGGCGTATCAAGAAGCTGCTCGTCGTAGCCGTACTCCTTGGTTCTTTGCTGTGTTTGCTAAGTTGGAAGTGGCTGGTAGTGAATTCCCATGGTTTGATTGGATGCCGGACTATTGGCAAACGCCCAAGCACTATATCTTTAATTCAAGGAATCCGGTAAACGGCCTGGAATACGGTCACCAAGGCATAATAGCATACAACCGGCGACTAGTGCTGGAAAATAACACTCCAGGAATAGACTTTACGCTATCACAACCGCACGAATCGGTGCCGATATTGTCGGGAACTGCACATTTTAACCAGGATCCCTGGATGACATGGCGTACTGCATTTAGAGAAGTAATAAAGTTAAAGCACTTTGATGCCACTGCACCCACATTGGAAAATAGCCATAGACTTGACGTATGGTGCACAAAGGCCCAAGGCAACTATGCCGAATACTGTCTAGCGGGTGCTCATGATGCAGATAAATACTATAACGAAGTCAATGGCGACTACGAACTACTTAAACTATCATTTGAATGGGCTTGGTTAAGGAAACGATATGAAAATAAATGAAATATTAAAAGAAGCAGAACAGTCGGGTATCACTGATGACTGGTTCAAACAGGGTGCATTCGACACCTACAAAAAACCCGCAACGGAAAAGTACGAGATTGCACAACAACCAGGAACTGTGCAAACACTGGAAGGGCCCGTGAGTTATGAAGCCGGGTATTATATTATGACCGGGCCCAAAGGCGAGCAATACCCTATCAGTCCGGAAAAGTTTGCACAACTCAAAGATGATTTGGGCAATGGTAAATGCACACCTAAAAAGATTATGAAGATTGCTAAGTTAGCAGACCATGATGGATCAGTTGTGTTACAATATAATGGACAAAAATTAAATTACACAGCCGGTAATGACTATATTGTTCGCCACGGCGCAGGTGATTATGGTGTAGTTAAAAAAGATATCTTTGCACAGACTTACGCTATGCCTAGCGGAAATACTCCCGAATAGTCTTAACAACTCGTTCTACTTCACTATCGTATAACTCGGGGTATATTGGCAACGATAAACATTCTCGAGTGAAGCGATGGCATTCCCAACTGTCATCACCAGTCAATGCCACCGGTGCATAACTTCTACCCACAAATTCCTCGTATAGTGTACGGGTATAGGTGGGTTTATTTTCAATATCATTATAGTCAAGATGTTTCTTTAACTGCATTCTATTGGGAACTCGTATTACATACTTGCTCCATGCATGAACAGTACCCGGTGTAGTTACAGGAACTTCCACATACTCCTGTAATTCTTTTGTATAGTATTCAGCAATCTCAGTACGACGTGCTTGCCATTTATCAAAATGTTTTAAAAGTTTCATTGTCATAATTGCACAATCTACTTCACTCATCTTGCTGTTAATGCCCGGTATCTCGTGCCCAGTGTGTTTGCCATTGTCACGTATGTTTTTAACAAATTCGTTAACGTCGCCATCGTCAGTTAAAATCATACCACCTGATCCAAAGTTGTTTAAGTTCTTTGTGGGATCAAAACTCAACACACTAACATCGCCCATACACCCACTGGGAACACCATTAAAACTCGCGCCAAAACTCTGTGCAGCATCCTCGACCACTCTAACTCGATCACTGCCAAAGAATTGGGTCATTATTTGAAATCGATCCCAGTCTACAGTATTGCCAAACAGGTTAGCATACATAACAGTTTGTATCTCGGTGCCCATAACTTGGTTGGCTTTACCTAAATCTATTAATCCACCAGCATCTACATCACAGATTTGTATATCTGCATACTTAGATAGTATCGCAGAGTTCATGGTGGCAATATAGCTAACTGCGGGTATCAAAAGCCCAGGTTTCTTGCCTGAAATAAACGAATTTAAGGCAAAAAGTAAGCCTGTGGAGGCACTATTTACTGCGATAGCGTAAGTACGATTTAGGCGGCGAGCTATTTCAAGCTCAAACTTCACAGTGAATGCACCATCCAAAACTTGTCCAGTACTCAGTACTGTGTCGGTTAAATCTAGTACTTCTTGTTTTAAATTTTGGTATTGGCGATCAACGCCATACATCCTTATAGTGTTTGTTGCCAATATGCACTCTCTTTAAACCATTTGTGATAACGCTTGAAACCTTCTTTAACGTTAATAACAGGATTGTATCCTAGCTCAAGTCGTGCCCGATCTATGTTTAATCTCCCCCTACTGGGAAAGTGAGGATCTTTGTCTTGTATGTCTATTTTACCTTTGCCCACAATTTTGATGCACAATGCAGCTGCATCTAATAGTGTAATTTGTTTACTGGCACAACGTGTCATATTATATATTTTACCAATGGCTTCACTTTTGGTAGAGACTAGTGCTATGCCCTGTGCCACATCATCTACGTGAGTAAAGTCTAATGCTTCATTGGCTCCACGTACTGTGATTGTTTGATCACGCATTGCTGCAAGCATGAACTTTGACACGACTCGGTCTTCGACATCATACTCACCATAGACAGCACTGGGACGAACAATACTATAATCAAAAGCACCACGGCTAGCATAATCTTCAACAAGTTTCTCTCCCATATATTTCATTATACCATACTGTCCTGCAGGCTTGCACTCGGCAGTTTCTTGAACCCCATCTCGAAAATTACCATACACCATGCTGCTACTAACATAAACAAATCGGGGTATTTTATAGGCTTGAGTTAATTCCAGTAAATTAATCAATCCAGTTCCCATTACATCTGCGCCCCATATGGGATTTTGAGCAAATACTTTTTGTCTAGGAAAACTGGCTAAATGTATTACACTATTAAATGCAAAACTTCCCATCATTGCTTTTACCGCTGCATGTTCACGTAAATCAATATGATGTATGCTTGAACGTATACGTTTTGTACGTTCTTGTTTTAAATAAGTCAATTCATTTTGATTAACAAATCCATAATCAGTAATGCTATCAAGTATAATGCACTCGTGCCCCATTTGTTCTAGATAGCGTACTACATTATGACCAATAAAGCCGGCACCGCCGGTTACAAGATATCTCATACTATATTATACAACTCCATTGCAAAACTGTCATGTGCTTGTTGTCCGATGTGTCCGCCAGGACAAAAAGAATATTTTTTACTTTTGGCCCAATGCGCCAAACTACCAAAGCCATTGTTGTTTAGTCGCCATGTAATATTATCATTTGCAAAATCAAATTTGTATATATGTGACTGGTCTATGGCTTCGTATACAGATTTTTGATAATCTGGAGTAAGTAATAGAGAGTCATATAAAAAGATTTGAAGGAAATTTGCAGAATATTGCTTACACAATAGTTCGACCGTTAATAACATATTGTATGATTTATATCTATTGTGATTAGACGTATCTTCAAAAAAATATTTTAGATATAATTTGTTTAGTTCTTGATGTTGTGGAACCGTTTGCACTATGTTCCAACAAATCCCCAATCCAGTATAGCCTTCTCTTTTGACTTGTGGAAACGAATTATTTAAAGCAAAAAATTCAGTACGATCGAAACTTGTGTAAGTAAACAAAACCAAGCTATTTGGATAGGTCAATAGCGCCTCGGGTAGCAAACGCAGACTACGATCATTACTGCCACCAGGCCAAGCAAAATTAATACAGGGTATATTTAATTTATTGGCTAATTGGTTAGGGAAACTTAATAATTTTGTAGAGTCCCAGTCTTCAGAATTGGGGATTAATTCACAACCTGCGGTGGTGCTATCTCCAAATGCCAATACATAATCATATGTCAAACTGCCATCTCCGCTTTAATGGTCGAATGTGATTGATAGTCGAGTAATTTAATGTCTGCCATAGTGAACCGATCTATGTCTTTGACATCGGGATTGAGCCATAGTTGTGGCGCAGGTAAGGGTTCACGTTTCAATTGTTCATTTACCTGCTCTACGTGATTAAGGTAAATGTGAGCATCACCGAGAACGTGAACAAACTCACCAATGGCTAAATTGCACACTTGAGCAATCATATGCGTTAACAAGCTATAGCTTGCCACATTAAATGGAACCCCTAAAAACATATCACAACTTCGTTGGTACATTTGGCAACTGAGTTCGTCAGGTCCATCTTGTACTGATCTTACACTAAACTGAGCCATTACGTGACAGGGTGGTAATGCCATATGATCTAGGTCACTGACATTCCAAGCACTTAATATGTGCCGACGACTATATGGATTAGTTTTAATATCATTAATTAACGTGGCTAACTGATCTATGCCATTCCAGTTGCGCCATTGCACACCGTATATGCGACCTAAATCCCCGTCAAATTGAGCACGGGGCTTCCAGTAAGGTGCTTGAGCATTGGCGGTCCAGATGGTGTCTTTTGGAGAGTTTCTATCTCCGTGTAAGATTTCCCGTAGGCGCTTTTCATCCCCTGAACCTTCAATAAACCAAAGCAATTCTGATACAACGCTTCGCCATGCCAGTCGTTTTGTAGTAACTGCTGGAAAGCCTTGTCTTAGATCGTATCGTTGTTGTAAGCCAAATAGGCTTATTGTTCCAGTACCGGTTCGGTCCTGATGTTTTGTACCTTGTTCAAGTACTTGTCTTAGATCTTCTAAATACTGATTCATATACTACAAATGTGCAATTATCTTCCGGGGCAGCACTTGCACTACGCATAATTCTGCCGGATAAGAAACTTTTTAAGTTAATCTTTGTATCTATTTTATACGAACCTTTGATATGTGTCAAGTAGACTCGATCACATATACCTTCACATTGCTCTAGTATATCTACCCCGCCAATAACCCAAATTGTTTTTTTGGGATTGGCTTGTTCTAATTCTAATAGTCTATCGGCAATATTTCCGCTGAGTTGAAACACACTATCACTAATCAAACGATTGCTAACAACATATACTGTTCTATTAGGTAGTGGTTTGGGCATTTTGGGATCATCATAAGTACGACGTCCCATTACTACAATACCACCTTCAGTTAATTGTTTAAAGTGTTTTAAGTCAGCGGAATTATGGGGCCAGGGCAAGGTGCCTTGGCAACCCATGCCACCGAACATGTCGGCAGCAAAGATTGCATTTATCATAGATTTTTAAGTAAGTTGTCTGTAATTGGTTGTACAGTTTTGGCTACATTATCAATGCTAATGTGAAAGTCTACATCATCAATGTATGCATCTAAACTTTGTAATTTTGCATTTATAATATTTTCAATCACCTCAGGATCAGCTCCTTCTTGCAACATCTCAGAAATATCAACATTGACTTGTGTGCCGTCTTTGAGATTGACTGTAATACATTGCAATACTCCAACAGGAACTTGTTCTTTTTTAATTTCTTTAAGAAGTCGTTCCCACTGATCTTTGGTGTTTAAATTAAGCCGCTTGCTTTTTGGTCGTCGCGGCTTTTTTGGCTCTTGTTGGTTTGACATTTTTTGCAGGTGATAATTCATTTGCTTCAGTTTCTAATCGTTTAGCTTCGGCAAGTAATTGCTCTGCCTGTTTTTTCATAGTCTCAGCTTGTGCGACTCTTTGTGCAGCTAAATCTGCATCGCTTAGAACACCTTCTGTAATTGCACCTTTCAAATATGCCGCTGCACTATCAGTACCTTCAACGTCCATGTTAGTACGGCTTACACTTGCATTGTTTGGTGGCATACCAACTTCACGACCCTGTTGAGGACGACGCTTGGTTTGCATACCTGCGTTTGTATCAATCTCTTGCATACGCTTAATAGCTTCTTCACCTTTATCCATTTCGTCTAAGATGTCATTTAATTCATCTAAACGAACTGTTGATTTGGTAGTAGGAGTAATAAGCACCTGTGCAGTTGGCACTTTCTTAATGAATCCCTCTTTGTGCAATACTTCCAATGCATTGCGTCCATCGTTTAATGTAGTGCGGAACAATACATCAGCAAAATCTTTTGCATTTTGCCCAACGGGTGATTCTAATTGTTTCATAACCTCATCATGAATCATGCGAGGAAGAGTATCACTGTAAAGTACTAGTGCCATATGGTTTTCATTCGGCACTTTACGCCACATTAATACTAATTTTTTGTTGTTGTGTTTGCCAACGTGCTTAATCATTTTAATTTCCTTCTGTTGGTGCCGCAGTTGGTGTAGTACCATCTGTTGTGGCTGGTGCTGGAGTGATTGCTCCAGTGGCTTGCAAGAAGCCTAATAGGCGTTCATAAACTCCGCCAATTTGTGTAAATTCTTCTACTTTAAATGCACCACGTGAGCTGGCCAATTGAATAACCTGTGTTGCTAGTAGGATATCCGTGAGTTGCAACTGTGCTGGTGGGGGAGCCACTTGCTCAGTTGGAACATCGATTGTCTGTGGTTGTGTAGTTGTTTCGTCTGCCATAGTATCTCCGTAAAATATACATATATTTACATCCTATAGCAAACCGGAAAAAATTTCTTACCAGGAGGCGTGTTGATTGATAGTATCTAATTGCAGGGCAAAGTAGCTGGCTTCTCCAGCGATCTCAAAAGCGGCACTCTTGTGCATACCAACCTTGCCATTGGTCTCGTGCATATAATAGTCGTCGCCATAATAAAACCTACCACTTAGATTTTCAAAAATCCAGTCAGTGATAGTTTTATCAGTTGTGCCTAGATCAAAGGCAAATCGTGTGAAATGCGCGGGGCAGTGATCTACCCTACGCAATCCAAATACTGCTAACGGATTAACTTCGTTATGCTTGAGCACTTTCTTCCTTTTTGTCTGTGACAATTGTAATCTTCATAGGTCCTGTCTGTGGATATTCAACTACAATTTTATTAGTCAATGCCTCTTCAGAAGGTGCAAGAAAACTTTCCATTAATGAGAAGTCTTTGCAGACTACTGCAATTTCGCAGGCACGGTGTAAGTCACCTAAACGCATTTCAAGTTCCATGATGCGCTCGCGAGCCGCGTCCAAATCTTCGGGTGCATTATGGTAAATGACCTCGGGTCCTTTTTTAACCCCAGTGACATCTTCCAATACTTCCTTTAAGTCGGCATCAACGGAATTGATTTCGGGAGTGTCTTTATTGAGCTTTTTGGCCATATGCGGTCCTGTCTGCTATGATGTTTACAACAATGATAATGCCGTACAAGGCAACATTGGTATATTCGCCACGTGCCAATGAATCCATTGCACTCATGAATACTACGCCAATAATAAAATAAAGTACCTTGGGGTTATTGTAACCAATTATGGTTTTAAATTTGTCTAGTGTCATTTTGTTTTTCCTTTGCTATATAGCGTGAATTGGGATAAGTTTGTTGGAGCCATACGAGCAACTCTGCGTCGTATGGCAACTGGATCTCTCCAGTGTAGTTAGTTATAATCATGCTACAAACCTTTTGGGTTTAAGCATTTTCTTTAGGCGCCATATTAAGTAATGGTGCCACTCGCGCCAATGAATTTTAATGTGCCGGTTCTTAGCCATTTTAGTTTCCTTTTTTAGCTTCTTCATAATGTGCCCAAATACCAAACTCGGGTTCGGCACTGGCATTGCCTTTAATGATCCAAACTGTGTCCACATAGTTTTCAACTTCTTTTGGATTCCATCCAAAAAAGCAATAGTCTGTGAACATGATCAGTTTCTTGGGTTCCATGCCATTCTCGATCAAGTAGTTCCAAACGCAATGTGGATCAGTACCACCGCCGCCTGCAGGATCGAATGTGGTGATGTCTTCCATGTTTTCGTTTGTGAACAATTTGGTACCACCAACCGCAGTATCCCAACCCATAACAAAGATATTGTATTCAGTATATGAATCCATAATACCTTTGATTTCTGAGAAGAAGATCTTTAAGTCTTCGGGTCCAATTGAACCAGATGTATCAATTCCAATAACTACGTCAATTGTTTCTCCAGGCTTTGCGCTGGGCAGGATAGCATCCATGTGCCAGCTTTTACGTCCGGGACGTGCAAAGGTGTAGTCACTTTTGATAGTAGATTGGATTTGTTGCTCTAGTAATTCTTTCCATGAAATTTGTGGCTCAGTGAGATCTTTGATAAGACGTTTAACGCCACCGGGCAAGTTACCTGCACCTGCTGCCTGAGCGGCTTGTAGTACTGCATCTTTGATTTCGTCACGTATTTGTTTACGCTCTTCGTCAGTTAAACGAGGACGGCCTTTACCATCCTTACCATCTTTACCTTCTCCGTCGTTCTCGCCGTCGGCATCTCCGTCGCCATCCAAGTGTTCGTCGAGCAATTTGTCGATGTACTGCTCAATTTCCATCTTGTCAGCATTTTTCATCAAGTCATCATAGACTTCTTCCATGCTCCAGCCTGCATACTTTTGGTCATACAAGCCCACAGGAATCTTTTCACCAACACGTTGTTCTAGCAAATCTGCATTAACGCAAAAGTCTGCGGCAATGTTGGCAATTTTGCGATCACGTTCGCCGTTACGTCCCATGTGATCATACACCACGTGCAACACTTCATGCCCAAACAAGAACTCCACCTGCTTGAGAGGCATCTTGTTAATGAATTCACTATTGTAGTAGAAGCGACGACCATCTGTTGCGGCAGTACCACACCAGTCATCTGCATTAGTTAGTGTCAAACGTGTAGCAAGGTTACCAAAGAAAGGTGCCTTGAGCAAGAGTCCAATTCGTGCAGTCACTAATTTATCTCGAGCACTTGCATCTACTCGGGGATCGGTAACTGTTTTGACTTTAGTTTTTTCTGCTAATGTTGTTTCTGACATTTGTATTCCTTGTTTCTTACTATATCTAATTATAGCATCTTTGTCATTATGAGTCAAATTGGGTGTTGCATAAAAACAACACTAATTTTTCTTTCGTCTTTGGGCAAATACTGCTTCCATCTTTGCAATTTCATCAGAATCCTCAGTTTTGACTTGGGTTGGGGCTTTAACTGGTATTGGCGGTGAAATAACTTCTAGTTGGCACACTTCCTCATTTTTCAATGCTCTTGCAATTTTACAATCTTTATTGCTAACTGAACTTATTGCATGATCAGCAATGCCTTTACCAGTAGTCTCAGTCACGCCCGCACTTGCAACGCCAACACCAGCAATTAATGCTGGCGCGGCACATCCTGTTAGTAACGATAATAAAATTAAATATCTCATATAAAAAAGGGCCGAAGCCCTTTTTGTTTACTTACCGCTAGCAGCAATAATGTACTTACCAAAGCGTTTGTGGAACTCGTCAAAGTTCTTCATCTTGCCTGGTACCATGGGCAAGTTGTAAGTTGTCAGCGCAACTCGTGCACCCATAACCACCAACTCTGTGCTAAAGTTCGCCATCATAAAGCCCAGGAAGTTGTCAGCCTGTGCATGCCAGTCTGCAAGTTTTTCCTTGCCCAACTTCTTGTACTGATCTTGCAATTCATAGCACATAGAGATTGTCAAACTGTACATCGCAGAAACTTCTTTTACCTTAAGCTCTTTGACTTTACCGCTTAACACATCTTCAGGTTTAGGCATTTGACCTGCTACCTTACGATGTGCCATAAAACTAATACCAGTACCTTCACCTACAGTACCCGAAATCAAGTCTGTGAGTTCTGCATCGCTAGCATCTTCGTCTTGCAAGAAGTCACTAACAAAGCTCCATGAGCGTGGAGTAGCAAAACTACGGCTGGAGCTCTTGGGATCAAACTCAAACAAAGCCTGTTTAGCAAAGCCAATGTAACCTACTACATCCTGGTGAATGTTGTGATTAACTGCCCATTGGAACCACGAATCAAAGTCACATTTAACTTCCAAGTGAACAAAACGATTAGCTAATGGACTAGGCATTCTGTAAGATACACCTTTGTCAGATTCTCTGTTACCTGCCGCAACAATAACTACATTGTCTGGAAGCACATACTTACCAATGCGTCTGTTAAGAATAAGTTGATAACCAGCTGCCTGCACACTTGGTGCCGCCGAGTTCATTTCATCTAAAAACAGCACAATGATTGGATACTTACTGGCCATTTCTTCGTCAGGCAAATCAATTGGAGGAGCCCAATCCATCTTCTCATTGTTCTTGTTGAAGAATGGAATACCACGAATGTCTGTAGGCTCCATTTGACCCAACCGCAAGTCAATCATGTGTCCGCCAAGTTCTGCGGTCAAATCTGCTACCAGTTCACTTTTACCGATGCCAGGAGGGCCCCATAAAAATACTGGACGTTTATTCTTAAAACAACGTAAAACGCGACTACGTGCTTCTGTGGGGCTAACGGTGCGGTGTTCTGATACTGCCATTGCTTTCTCCTAGTTAAAAATGTATTATATTGCGATTGTCATTATCCGTCAAATTAGACATAAAAATCTGTTGTAAATTTGCAGGCGTCGTAAACAATTTCACGAACCATAGTGTCTGTGGCTTCTTCAAAGCCGGGTTCTCGAGCAAGATTAACCAGGGCTTGCCAAGTGCAGAGCCAGTTTTGCTCGTGTACACGACTTAGTAAAACAATACCGTGAACCGCAGCATTGCCTTCGGGTGTAAACATTCCGTAGTCTTGAATCATTGTAACTCCTTGTTCTTCACTATATCTTATTATAACTTAAATGCCATTTCTGGGCAAACGTGGTGTTGCGATTACGCAACAAAATCGTATGCGTATTCGTTGCCGATTCGGCCTGACATTTGAGCTCGATAATTTAGGCATTTGAGTTCGTCTAGGATCTGACGTGCCTTGGATGCGGTGTCAAACATTTCATCAGCAACAAACTCTACAAAAAGAGTGCCGTTAACGAAGCTGGGTTTTGCCGTTGCATCGTATGCTAAAACTTGATTTTTTACGGTGTTTTCAAAAAGTGCCTGTGTCATTGTCTAACTCCTTATTACTTACTATATCTCTATTATAGCGGAATCGCCATTTCTGGACAAATTGACTGTTGCGAGGAAACAACATAAATATAGGATGCGTATACAAGAAATCATCACAGAAGGCCGTGCACATCCAGTTATAGTAGTGGATGTGCAACCTGAATATTCAGGCATGAATGACGGCGATGAAAACTCCGTATTCACAGAAATTATCAATTTTGTAAATCAGCAAACAGGTCCTGTGTTGATGTTTGTCAATGCCGAAGATCAAGGACTTAGCGGAGATACTATTCAAAGTATTAAAGAATATTGGGACGATTCAGGATTTGCTCCCGAGAATTGGCGTAGAGTTCAAATAGCGGACAAAGGATATGGATACTTGCGTAGTTGGATGGATTCGGGAATAGAGCCTGCAACGATTATTGCCACTATACGTGAACTGTATGCACAAAAGAAAACGGATAGTAGAGAATTACAATTTCCCGCATCTAACAGACGCACTCCGCAACAGAGTTTGATCATGGGTGCTATGCAGGAAATGGAAGATGATCCTATTAGTGTTAATTGGACCAGCATTGCACAATTAAAACGTTTTAGTGGTGCTTATATAGTTGGCGGGGCACGAGATCAATGTTTGCGTGAAGTAGAATTACTAATGAACGCATTTAACATTCGCTACAAAAGAATAGACAGTTTGGTGTACACATAATGCGAATAACAGAAATCATCACAGAATCAACCAATCCCGCCGAAGCATGGGTCAAGAAAGTATACGACATGTATCCCAACTGGCCCTATGGTCAAGCAGACAAAGTAATGGTATGGGGTGAGGGACCGGACCAACAGTTTGCAGCATTCAAACTTAAACCGCTAGCACACCGAGATCGTCCCACTGTAGAACTTGCATGGATCATGGCAGGTCCAGAACAACGCAAGGGTGTAGGGTCACGTGCTATACAAGAATTGCAAAGAATGGCAAGTCTAGATGGTATACGATTAACATTATTCCCATGGGCACATGGGCAAGTAAGTCAACCCAAACTGATGAAGTTGTATAAACGTCATGGCTTTCGTCCACAAAATAAAGGTTCTAAACACATGCAATGGGAACCGGAAATTACCACAGAATCACAGAACTTTACCACTGCTTATCATATTACCACACGAGAAAATGCCGATAATATTTTACACGGTGGATTAGATCCACGTGAAGAAGGCAAAGCCTATTTGGTAGTTGATGAAGGCAATCCTGCTCGACTTAAAGATGATTTGCGTACAGTGGCAGGCTGGATGTTGGAACGAGATGGTGATGATCCGCTAACGCTATTACAAATCAATGTCACCGGTGTTCCACTAGAGTTTGAACACGGTTGGTATTTTTCTACAGTCGCCATACCGCCCAGCCATATTCAAGATCTAGGCGAACGTGCATTTGCCGGAGTATCATAATGAGAGCAACTGAATTTATTATAGAAGGTGCCAGCAATATCTTGTATCACTATACCAGCACACATAGTGCCGCCCGAGTATTACAGGATCATGAATTTAAATTAAGCAATACTGCTGGGAATGCCAGTGAAGCCAACTATGCTCCAAAAGGTTATCCATATTTTTTAAGCACAAGTAGAACACGGATAGGTGATTATCAACGTTATGTTGGTAATGGTGGAGTTACATTTGTATTAAATGGTGATTGGTTCAGTCAACGTTATCCAGTCAAGCCCATCGACTATTGGAACCGTAGTTGGCAACATGCACCTGATCGTACAAGAGAAAGTGAAGACCGTGTGTTCAGCCGAGAACCCACTATACCTTTAACGGGAGTTACTGCTATTCATGTATTACTTAAAGAACAAGAAGAAAGCCGCAGTCCTATAACTCGTAATATATTAATACAGGCCAAAACACAAGGTATTCCTGTATATCTTTACACCGATGAATCTGCATGGAGATTGCAAAATACTCGCAAGGCTATCAGCGTAAAACAAAGCGGTGATTTATTACGTGGACAAACCAAACCAGGATACGCATCACGACCACTAAGAGGTGTGAACGGATACGGTAGAAACAGTCTATTGGATTGGATCGAATTGATTGCTAAACAACCTGGCCAACCACTGAGCAAGACCGCAGACAAGTTGGCATACAATCTAAGATACTATGGTGATCATTCTAAACAGTTAGCGAACGATTTGTTTAATGCCAAGAAACCAAACTCAAATGATTATAACTTAGCAGTAAAAATAACTTCTTATCTAACAAAGAATCATTTAGATATACTAGGACTGGCTGACAAGTTAAAAGTCAAATGGCAGAATCCTGCTGACACTATGCGATAGGGATATATTATAGTAATTAACCGCGCCCAATGTACCGGTGTGAATAGCACACACGAGCCGCATCACGTTCTACAGTAGTACCACCATAGCCGGGCATGGCACGTTTAGATCCATCCTTGTTCAAATAACTGCCAGCACGACTTTTACCGTTGGTACTGGTGGCTTGCCATAACGGACTACGATTCCTATGCTCACCAAACGCCGGATGTGCAGTCTTGCTATAATACAACAATCCCCGACTGTGATATATTTCTGCTACTGCATCACTGAAAGCACTTCCAATGCCCAACCCTTGAAACTCGGGTAATACAACGGTTCTATGACCACGCCAATAACTGTGTAGTGTACCACTGGTACTGTGTATAACTGCACCAAACACCACAGGCTTGTTGTCAATAAGGCCTACATAACAATGTGCACCTTTGGCTAAGGCAGTGTCTAGATAGTGATACTTACCAAACAGTCGCCAATACGTGCTACTTGCGCTGCGGATGGTGAGAGTAATGGAGGGTCGCCCCAGTCGATGAAGTGACCTCCGGTTTTCTAAGACACGTAAATCCGTGTCATATACGTAGTCGGGATCTAACCATTCTACTATGTCTCTGTGGCAACTGGCAATATACAAGGGTTTATTATCTGCCTGCTTATCATAATACTTGCGAACACTATATGCAAGACTTTTGGCAGTGTCACGATCCACCACACTTGTAAATTCATCAATGGTGTTAATACCTTGATCCAAACTCACAGCCATTTCAAATCTATGCCGTTCACCATTGCTCAGTGTGACAGGAGGCCTAAACCAAGCAGGGATAGTTCTTAATCCACAACTTAACAACAGTTCCTCACCACGCTCGGGGCTACTAAAGTTGTCGATTACGTAGGCTTCATCATCCATATAGGGTTGTTTTAATTCGCCTAGACTTCTTAGTATCGTGCTCTTGCCACTACCACTAGTGCCCACAATTAGCACAATACCCTCTGCAGGTAGCTGGGGTATTTCTACTCTAGCCTCCTTATAGTCCTTGATATCGTACTTGGTACGTATTACATCTAAATAGCTCATTAGTATAAATCCCCTATTGCAGGTTTAAATCCATCTATGTCTGTAGGATCAACTTTGGGCAATTTATATTTGAATCCGCTCTTAGACAATTGTGCAATGATAAACGCAATAAAGTAAGGATCTTGTTTTCCAGTGTTGCTGGATCCATTGGCCATTCCTAGGCGATCCGGTACACCTAATTTGTCACGTTGTTCTTTGTTGCTAGGGTAGTCGTAATTGGGGTGATATTTCTTTTTAAACCAATTGCGATACGCAATGTCGATTTTTTGGAATAAAGGATTGATATGTCTTTCGGCGTTCCAATTGCACTTAAATGTGCTATACATGATTTCTACCATATTTTCGAGATAATCATCGTCGATTGTGATACCTTGATCCTTGGTTAATTTTAACAGTTGCAACACCAAATGTATCTCCTTACCAGCCACATAAACATGTTTAACACTATTTCCGCCGGTGTCTTGATCAGGCCAAGACTGCCTAAATTTCCAATAGGTACAAAAATGTTTAACCAAGTCAAGACTGGTAGAATCAATGAGCTTGACTTGGGTGCAGGCACCGTTATATGAAGATTCAAAATCAGTTTCAGTTAAGAAGATGCCAGCATCAGTGAGGGCCAATTGCTTTTCGTTTGCCTCAACCCAATTTGTATTCAGACTGCCGTCAATTCGTACACCAAAGATTTTATTACTAAAATATGCCAATGGGCTTAATGGCTCTTTGCCTTCTTCACTATTAAGTACAATAAAGTTCTCACGAATTTTGGCTTTGTTGTTGGTGTGATAAATTGCAATAGGCACAATTATATCTTCGGCTAATTGCTTGAGATGTCTTACACCGAGCAAATATAATACCACCGCAGTATGCTGCCCGTCCCATGCAACATATTTTCCCGGTAAATTTTCATCTTCATATACATTGATTGCCATTACTTTAGTTTCTTCAAAGTTCTTAATAATTTTTAACACATGTCTCCATACCAAGGGACGATTCATGGTGTCATCAATTACAATGTCACTGAGTTTACATTTTTCAGCTCTGACTAATCTGATATCTTTCCATTGTAATTTGGGATATAATCCGTCCCATATCACCATGGCATTATTTAGTAATGCCACCTGATTGCGTTTTGTTTGTTTAATCATTTGCTCATCGCTAGGCAAAACATCGATAATATTATCAACTCTATCGCCTAAAGACACCCAATGGCTTTCTTTTTGGTTGTATCTTTCATTTTTTTCTTGTGCATAATTTTGTGGACGGAGTTTCATTTGGCTTCCTTTAGAATACGTTTGTTGTCTTTAAAAGTTTCATCGTTAGCAAGAGGTTGTAGCAGTTTTATTAGACCACCTTCTACTGCGCTTAAATCACATTGTTCATGAAGTATAATGTAGCTAACTTTCCATTTTACTGGATTGATATCAACATTTTCTCGTAGCCAACGCCAACCCTTGGTGTCTTTGGCCCCTTTCCTGCCAAAGGCTTTGTCCCAATGTTTGCCTTGTCTTGATTTAATTTGACCTTTGCCTACATAAATCACTTGCTTGCCTTGTTGTATAACATAAATTCCGCTATGCTCTTTGGGAATTTGCTTATATAAATGAAACTCTTGTTCTAAAACATCGGCCTTGATATTATAAAACTTCAAGACTTTTTTAATTACTGGGTCTACCATTGTTGTACCTTAAAATTAAACAATAACTCAATTATAGCACCAATTGTTATTCTTGTCAAATCCCGTGTTGTATAAAAACAACACTATTGATTATCCTCTAGATTTTGCAAATAAGTATTGAGATCGCCGGCATGTAATTGCAACATGATCAAAGTGGTTTCGTCAATTACCGCTATACATTTGTAGGTGTCTACTAGATAAGGAGCAGTTAACAATCGTTCTAGTTGTAAGAATTGTCGACCTCCGAGACCTCGTTGTAATTTCACCTTATGTGTTTTAATCTTGGTATGCTTGTTGATCCAAGTATAGGCTTCGCGTGTTAGTCTTAGACTTTTGGGATTGATAGGATTGTGCCACCAGCGTGGAGGACCAACAGTGACACCTGCGGTAAACAGGTCAATCCACGATTGTCTATTGTTTGTAGATTGTGTCACCTTGTTTTAATAACACGACTGTGAACTTGTCGGTTTTGTATAAGGTATTGAGTTTCTTGCAAAGATTAATAGCGTGGCCGCTATTTGAAAAACTTACTTTCTTGTACTTGGGACCAGGATAACTAACCAGTATATTGTGAGTTTTTAAATTGATAGGTTGGTTGTCGTAGAAGACTGCCCAAATACCTTCACTGGCTAATACTTGGTCGCTTTTATAAGTTGTTTTGTTTACGTGATCCAACAATACTGTTGGTTTTGGTCTTGACATCCTAGTTCCTTGATATACAGTTTATTTATCACCGTAATATGCGTACTTTTACTTAAAACCACCACCATCCATGTTTATTTGGAAAATATTTTCATTTACGGGTGTATGTTTTGCTTGTTCGGCGGTTATTGTAAGCAAACTGTAAATTTCTGCATGAAGATTACGTGCTTCGTCGGCATTTAATGTAAGCAGTTTGCTATTACTTTGAGTCATAGCACGTACTCGATCATTAAACATTCTTAGCGCAAGTGGTAATGAATTATCCATTTATTTCTCGCAATGCATCTTCTGCACGTTCTTGTGTTTTAAAAGGACCTTGGTATTCATAACGATTAAGTGTAATCAACTTGGGACAAAATTGTCTAGTCCAATTTTGACCAAACTTAATCAAGTAGTGACCTGCACAAAAGAAACTTTTACTTTTGGCACCTTTGGTATAGATAGGCAAGTATCTTTGTACATCAAGTACTTGATTGTGTGCACTACCACTAACAGGAAATCCATAAACATCGTTATCAATAATTTTTTGTGGCTTCTCGGCTTTGACAAATTCAATATTGTATTTTTTACTAATCAACTTGATACTGGGAAAATGCTCGCGTTGATCATCGTGTACATATACAAAGCCACCGTTTTCGTCCACTGCTTGTATAGTGGCAATTTTGTGTCCTGATTGTTCAACAATCCAAAATTTGTTTTTAATTACTGGTTTAGCAATTGTTTCCATTATTTTTGTTTCATCCTATACATTGTGATTATTTTGCCCAGTTCACGATCAAAATCTTCCACGCCATCGGGTATAATATAAAGTTCTTCTGAGCCACCTCCGGATATAGTATATTGCGGTGCACTCTCATTTACTGAAATAATAGTACCACCATTGGCGCTGGTTATTTTAAATGAGATGCCCGGTAGATTCATACTACTGCTGGGATTTGCCAATGTTACAGTTTGCAGTTGACCGTATGCTGATTGATATGCGTTTGTTGCCACTTTGTTTTCTTCCTCTAATATTATTCTACCTTGAGTGAGCCAATGAAAAAATCTCAATCTCCAACTGCGGGGCTTTGGAAATAATACATTGTATGCTTTATCATACCGATGTTTACGATCCGCAAGTTCCTTCATGACTTGATCATTTCCATTGCTACAATTTGTCCAACCTGAGCAGAAATGTCTTGGTCATCGTGTATGACATTTAAGATCTCAATAGTCTCGTCCTTTTTGGGATCATAGCGTCTTGTAATTAACACAACACCACCACGGCCTACACTGACATCAAATCTAAATGTTCTCGGAATGTCGTGATTGTCAGGACCTGCAAGTACCCCTGCACGATGGCCTTTGCGTCTAGTAGGGTTACCACTAGCAAGTCCGGCAGTGGCATACACTTCTTCATCATGTCTGCCGTACTCTGAACCCCATCGTACTATTTTATTACATAACCATTTAATCATATTTTTCCTTGTTTGCTAATGCCACAACAACTTGCAATCGTTCTAGGCTTTGGGCAACAGTGGCCATAGCGTCGGCAACGGCCGGGCTTTCCTTGGCCAGTTGTTCAAGTTGCCGTTCCATTTCGATCTTTGCACGTACCCAATTGATTGCTTCAACAGCGTCAGGGGTTAGGCTTACCGAGCCATATAGCCCATGCATTTGAGTCCAATAATTTCCATCCCAGACCTCAATGCGGGCGTTATTAAATCTCATAGCACCTCGGGCCGGGGCAGGCACCGGAGTATCGGCATTGAAGTATGGTCCGCCAGTGACTTCACCGCCTGATGTATTAATGTATTGACTTCCTGTTAACCCACTAAGCATCCACGGTCTCCAATATTTCCGGGGCTTTAGACTTGATTAATTCCACCAGAGCCATTTGTATATAATCGTTCACAGTCATATCTAGTTGATGTGCACGACGATAAATTTCTATCTCTAACTCACTGTCAAGTTCTAACTGAATCATAACTCGTGTGTCGTAATCTTGACCATTAACAATAGCAGTGGCCTTTTCTAAGAAGTCCTCTTCAACATCTAGTTCAGTATACTCAACACCATCCCATGCCGTGTTCATGTCAACCCCACGTGCGCTGGCTTCGTTGTCATGTGCCTTTGCGTACTTAGGATTAATCATTCGATATGCACGATCGTTGGTAAAGTCATGTGCTGCAACTTCATATACTATTTGCGTCTTTGTATCAAATACAATGTCGGTGCTATAGCCACCTCGGTCATGTATGCCATTCCAGCTGGATAACATACATGTATCCTTGCCGTAGCAGTCCCACAAATAATGTTCACCATCTGTGATTTTGTAATTGGCTAGTTCTAACCATTGTTTTAATGTAATCATGTCTTCTCCGGATAATTTGCTGATAAAAAGTCTACATAACCCTGTATGTTGTCGCTGATGCGTTTCAAATCATACTTGCCACAAAACTTCAAAAACTTGGTACCAATTTGCGGAATATCTTTTGGCACAGCATTTTCTGCAATAGTTTTTGCTATGTTCATTTTAACATCATCGGGCTGAGCAGTCAAGTCCACAATAGTCACATTGCGATGATAGTCGTCTAGCACCTTGTGTTCGACGCCATTATGGTCAGTCCAACGTTGTAACATGAGATTGTTCCAAGCAAATCCTTTACTATTTCTATCTTCAAATGCTTCTTGTAGGCCCACTCGGTTTTTAGTGCCTTTGGTGCGAACACCTGGATAAGCACTAAACACATTGTCTGTAGCATCGCCACGCATACATTTTTCAAACAAGATCCACTTAGGGTCGGGAATTTTCTTAGGCTCTTTAGTTTTCTTGTCAATAACCAATTTGCCTTTTTTATCCAATATGCCATTTAGTGTATGAAGCTCATCACTGATACCATTGTACTGTACAACATTGGTAGCAAGTAACTGATAAAAGTCTGTGTCACTTGATACAATTACATGTGAATCCTGTGGGTGTGCTTGTATCCATCCTGCCACCAAGTCATCTGCTTCCAGTGCTTCGTGCCGGAGAACAGTACAATTTGACTTTTCCGAGAAAAATGTTTTGAGCTCATCAAAAGTTTCCCAAAATAGTCTGTCTTCTTCAGCTTCTTTTTCGGTGAGCGCGGCTCTTGCGACTGCACGATTTGCTTTGTACGGGGCATAAAAGTCCTTGCGCCAGCTACGTCCTTCTAAACAGATCACAACATGATCTGCTTTTTGCTCTCGGTAGGCTTTGGCAATAGAGTTAAGTGTAACGTGAGCAGCAAAGCCTAATCTGTCCCAAGTATCTGCTTGGCGAGCGGCTGAGTGACGTGCACGAAAGAATGTGTTAGCAGTATCAACAATTAAGTATTTCATAGCATAATAATAGCATATTATGACTTCTTTGTCAAGAGTATTTGGACATAATATTGCATCAAAAACTCTGCCCATGCTTGATGTGCATCCGCACCAAAATGATAAGAATTAGGATTTACCGTTTTAAATCCTTTTTGTATGCACCAATTGTAATAGGTCAGGTTACTATCATACGGACCCACATAGTTTAATCCCCAATCATACTCATTGGGAACAACTTTTGTTGTATCTGTTGTTATTTGACGACTGCGAATATTTGCAAAGTCACTGTAAGTGTTAAAGAATATATGCGGAATATTTTTGTTTTCTAATGCTTGGTGCAAACGCCAAATTTGGTCATGCCAGCCAAGTAGTTTACGTTCTCTAGTCACGTGTGTTTGATCTACGACCCATTCTCGATAACGTTGTTGTAATTCACGAGGTACTGTATCTGTACCACTAGCAGTGACTTGGTAGTAGGTGTTATTGTGTAGCCATTCTTCTCGCTCCCAAGTGCTCCACCCAATAATAACAAGATTGGGTTTTTCTTGAACAAAACCGCCTTGTACACTTTCTATATGTGGCCAAGTTGTACGCATTATGCGATCATTACTGGCTGCACTTTCGGCATCGCAAGTTAGTATAGAACCTAGTTCGTTTGCAATTAAGCATCCGTAACTTAGTTTTAAATTGTCGGGATGCGGTTGACGTCCTAATGCCCAATATAGTGGATCGTCTTGGGCAAAGCAATGTGGATTCGCTATCTCTGCTCCGGCACTATGACTATCACCATTGACATAAACAATCATTCTTTATATGCTGGATTGGGAAATTCTAGTTCAAATACGTGATACGAGTTTGCGTCACCATCTATGTCTCTGAGTATTTCCAATGTGCGCTGATGCTCAGCTTCTTGTAGTGTGTGGTACATACCGGGGCCGGTTAATGATGAAGAGCCTCCAACAGTGGAAAAGTACAAGCCACTTTTGGTAGACATTTTCATCAGCTGATAAAACTTTAGAATCTTTGGTGGTTTTAACCCTTCCATTTAACTTACCTCGGTACGCCCATCACCTAGATCTTTGCGATCAATTACTCGGGGACGATTATCATAAGGTTGATTGGCTTCCCATTGTTCATAGTTCTCGGCAATGACATTTTTACAAATTTCACCAAACCACTGATCTACCATATCACTGTCTGTTTTGCCTTTGTATCCGGCACGTGCCAAGTTAGCAATAAACTTATCATTCCATTCTAGTTCAAATGAACCATTTCCAATATTGTCTGGATCTAGTTCTACTTGTACTACATTGACCCAGGGCTCGCCTTTTGCATCGGCAATTTGACGTGGAGTCATGCCGGTAAAGTCAATCTTTTTAGCAGTCTTTTTAGCCGGCGCTTTTTTAGTTGCAGGCTTTGTAGCTTCTGTTGCTGCTCGGGGTTTTCTTGTCGCCATAATCTTTCCTTAAATATTATCTACTGTGGGATCATAAAATAATCTAGCAAGTGGTACAGCACTAACAGTACTGATTAAACTCATAATAACTACCGCTGCAAACATGTTAACACTAATAATGTTAGCAGTCAACAACATTGTTACCAAAAAGATTTCCATTAAACCTTTGTTTTGTAACATTGCGGTTTTAAAACAAATTATACGTAGTCCTTGCCCTTGATATGCTAGCCAAACTCCTATAAATTTAGTGGTAACTGCAATAACGTACATGACAAGTGCGCCTAGCAGTATTGCGCCAAAGTCCATGGTCCAATTGGTTTTTAGTCCGGACCAAATAAAGAATACTGGCATTAACCAAACCATTTGTTGCATTTCCATTCCCTCATTCCATTTGGCAGTATGCTTGGGAGTAACCATACCTGCCAAGAATGCACCTAGTACAAGTACAAGAAATAATGAAGCAATAAATGTCTTTATTTGGTAAGTAGCCATAATAAATGTTCTTCACTGTGGTGCCAATGATATTCGTATACTGGTTCACCAGGACCAGTATACGTAGCAGTGCCTTGGTATGCTCGTTCAAACCATATATGGCGACCTGATCGTACACAACGTCTGGGCCACAGTGCAAACTTTGATTTCCACTGTGCCCGATAATAAAAATGATCTAGATCTCTGAGTATATCCATTGGCAATTAAGTGCCCCACTCATTCTTAAATAGTGGTACTTGTAGTCGATCACTATACCGCCAACCCCGTTGCAAGGCTGCTAGTGCTACATTACGTGCATTTAAATTATAAACACTTTCAACACCACCTACAGGCATTAAGTATACGTGCCCTACAAAGCCGGCCGCACGATATTCTTTAACTGCACGTTCTGCATCTGCGACGTCTTGTTCTGTAGCTACAACAAATTTCAAATAAGCAGTACCAAACCACTCGTATTCACAAACAATTCGAGGTTGTATTGCTTCTTCCCAACTCTCACCACTTGTAGGTAGTTTTGCACTCACGCTAAACGTTATCTCTCTATTTCGATTTTGTTTTTGCCATTTAAACAAATACTTCTTAAAGTCATCAGAAAGTTTTTGTGTACCATTGGTTTCAAAGGTAATTTCCTTAAGATCCTGCATATCAGGATGATTCAACAAGTCGGGATATTGCCTTTGCCATCCTAGCAGTGGTTCACCACCTGTGATTACGAGATGCTCGTCTTGCCACCCCTTGTGAGGTAGTATGTCCATAATCTGATTGGCAATTGTGTCAGTATCAAGCATGGGACTAAGATGCTTAAACCTAGGATCCCAACTAGCATAACTGTCACATCCAGTGGATACCAAAGGCAATTCTTTATAATCGTTGTATAGGTGGACCACTTGAGCAATATCTTCAACTTCTTCACTTTTCTCTCCTCTAGGCATGCCAAAACCGGCACATTTAAAATTACATCCAAACACACGCAAGAATACACTGGGTACACCCATGTAACGCCCTTCGCCTTGTACGCTATAAAATAACTCTGCTACTTTTAATTTACTCATATATTGTACTCCACTTACGAAGTTTTTGTTTTTTATTTTCTATAGCCTTATCTAATGCGGCACCGTTTAACACACCTTGATCCATGAGTATATCTACCATGGCTAATACGTCACCAACTTCTTTTTCAAGATTTTCTCGCTGGGTACCAGTACCATTCATGTATACACTTTCTAAACCAAAGCGTCTGCACTTGCTGACATTTTGAATAACTTCAGCACATTCTTCTTGCAATATGCCTAGGGTCTCAAAGATTCGGTCGTTGTCAAAGGTAACTGTTGTAATTTCTGCCTTGGCACGCTTTTCGATATGATTTTTCATTTTTGCTACTAGTGTCATGCGAATAAATCCTCTCTATTATCATTCATGATTTCAATCCATTTTTAAAACTTGCACACCTTCCCTCAACAATAGTTACCTTGGGATCTTGTTGAAACTTTTCTTCGGCCTTGGCTACATCCGACATACATTCAGCTCGATCTGAATAAGGCGTTTCAACTGACATCACTCCACATTGTGTTCCTTGACAAAAGAACACAATGGCTAGATACATTGTAATAGTGTCCATTATGCAAACAAGTCCTCTCCATCTTCTCTATGACCTTCTCTATAAGCCATATTGCTTTGTGTTTCACGTACTTCAACTCTAAAGCACCATAAACGTTCAGCTTCACCCGGTCCCCACATATCGGGAATATAAACACCATTAACATACTTATAAAGCATGTCTGCTAATCCTTCACATCCTAAACGTGGCAGGATAGTCAGTTTAGCCATCTTTTTACTTTCCAACAATTTATATGTTTCAAGTTCAGGATCATCCTGTGCTACTAACAAAGTATGATCAAATTGATCTTCCAAAGTCCGTTTAAGTTCTTTTAAGCCACCGTAGTCAGCGGCCCAGTTACGCACATCCAAATTGTTTGTGCCAAAGTAAAACTTCATACTAAATGAATAACCATGTATTAGATTACAATGACTGTCGGCTCGCCATTGTCTATATGCACATGGAAATGCATCGTGATATTCTTTTGTACTAGTAAATCGATAAGTTGTCATGCTGTTTCTCCTATGTTAATTATAGCATAGGCGGCAGAATTTGTAAAGCGGGATGAACGCCAGAGACCGCTATAAATTATTTAACTAACTCAAATTCTTGTTTCATGTTGTGGGCTTTGATGTTATCCATAAATTTAAGTATGAATACACTTGCAGTACTTGCATCATCGCCGTTAAAGTTTATTTTAACATAACCAGTACCGTCTTGTCTATAGTAACTGGGTTTGGCTCGTCCGTATCGCACTTGTTTTATGACCTTTAAGTTATAAGATCTACCACTAAAGGCTTCAGTCTTTTCGGTCACAGAGCCGCCAATCATGTCAAACCATTCGCACATTTCATCAGTCAAGGTATCTACGTCGATCCAAATACTGTGGCTTACTTTACATCCTGGGGGTAATGCTATCATTGCATTTCCTCGGTATACAAAGCACCATTGATTAATTGTAACATATAAAGTTTACCTGTGCCGGTGTTTTGATAGACCTCGCCAACATCAACACTCCAATTGAATCCAGGAGTATACCCAACTTGTGTTGCCATTGCAGTAAAGTCACTTTGTTTATAAGGAGTAAACTGTCCCCCAGCCAGCTGATATAGTGTTGCTTGTAAGTTTGCCCCGCTAAAATAAACCAAAGTCATGTTGTTGTAACTCAGTACATTGTAATGATAATAGTTGTAGTTGGCTGAATCAATGGTGTAAGAATAGGCGTAATGCCCCGACCCGTCATTGAGCCATACTTCTTTACGCCCTTTGGTGTTGTCACTGGTGTTGTCAAACACCAATACAAAATCTTTGTGCCCGTCGTTATTGACATCCAATGATACGCTATCAATCAAGTCATTTGTGGTAGCAGGATCTTGACTTGCAATTGCGACTGATGCAACTAAATTTAGGTTATTGTCATATGTGCTTATGGTATTGCCATTTCCAGTAACAATACTGATGTTGCCATTGGTCTCGTGATTGATGCTACATGTAGCACCGCCAACAATTGATTGGTTGAGAGTAAAACTACGATTACCATTGTTGAGGTAAACACCGCCCACTGTTCCACTCTGGGGTTCTCCGCGAACCAGAACATCCAGTTTTCCATCGTTATTGATGTCGTCTACACAAGCACCGTGACTGTCGTTTAGTTCGGGAAGAATTTGTTGCAAAAATTGTCCCGGTTGATTCCAAAACACCATGCTGTGTACTGCACATCCGTTTGCACATCCGTCATTGAAACCGGGAATAAAAATATCGTTACGCCCGTCATTGTCAAAATCACGTATAAAAATACGTTGACTTCCGGTATAGTTTGTTACTGGCAATACAGTTGCGGTTCTATCAGTCAAAGTACCATCAGCATTTTGTATCAGTACATAAATGTTGGCAACATTGCCCGGGCCGCCCCATCCGCCAATTACAACATCATCGAGCCCGTCACCATTCAAATCGCCAACTGCTATATTTTTTACATTACCGGCTAGATTTGAAATTACCAAATGCGGTGTTGGGTTACTAGGAATTGCGGGAGGTGTAGTAGTGACTACAGTACTGCCCCCGCCTCCCCCGCCGTCCCCGCCACAAGCAGTTAATACTAAAGTATACAGAATTAAAATAGCACGTTTCACAGATGCTCCTGCAATTGTTAATGCTTTAATTATAACACTTTAGTCATTTGGTGTCAAATTAGCGTGGAGCGAATTCCTGTTGCATTTTGATGTTGTCAAAGAATTCTTTTTTAACCCCTGGGTCATCTTTAAAAGATCCTTTTAATACTGTGGTTTGTGTTAGACTCGAATGCGCCATAATACCGCGGTTCTCACAACAACCATGTGTTGCTTGGATGTAAACTCCCAAGTTTGTTGCACCTGTTGCACGTTCTATTTCCCGAGCAATATCATTGCACAACTCTTCCTGGAGAGTGCCGCGACGAGCACACCACTGAGCAATACGAGTATACTTAGAGAGACCAATAAGTTTTTGTGCGGCGATGATGCCAATGTAAGCGACACCAGTAACGGGCTGATGATGATGACTGCACATAGAGCGGAGCTCACTACGTACCACCAACATACCTTCGTATCTGTCTTCACTGTCGTTGGGGAAACTGGTTGCATCTGGTCCTAGAACATATCTTCCCTCCATAATTTCGTTGAAATACATTTTGGCAAGACGTCTTGCAGTACCTTTGCTATTGGGATCTGTTTCTCTATCAATAAGCAAACAGTCCAATACTCGTTCAAATGCTTCGGTTGCTTCATCAATTAGTTGAGGAATATGCTCTTCTCGAACATAATCACTAATGTTATCTCCGGCCCAAAAACGTTTACCATTACGTCTCATTACGGCACCTAAATAACCGTGTGTTGTGCCTTCGCTATAACCGCCTTCGTCAATTTGATTAATGATGTGTTCTTTTTCTTTAAAATCTTGTTGTGCTTTATCGTACATTGTTTTGTTTTTCTCCGAGTTATTGTCGTGGATGACTTTGTTGTATTATACTTTATTTAGATTGATAAGTCACGCTTAATTGGTAATTTAAAATTAGTTACTTTTAGGTTAGTAACCACTTCTGTAAGTTGTTCAACAAATAAGTTTGAAATTTCTGGATCTGAATAAGGATACCATGGTGAATCTATTAAATTAGTAGGGAAATATTGTAATCTATATGCTTTTCTAGCCTTGTCACCTTTTACTCTACAATGTAAAGTAATAGAGTTATCAAACATACACAAATCATTATCGTGTTGGTAATGGTGGTAGTACGTATACTCATCGGTAAACAATCCTCTGTCCAATTGTCTAAATACTTCATTGCTTTCTTTTTGGCTCATGCCTTTAATACTAGCAACAGAATTAATAGTATAGTGCAAACCTTTAATTCCGCCAGGGCTGGTTAATACTAACGGAGTTTCGGCACCATCTACTGGGCAAAAACTTTGTTGCATTAGTGAACTAAAATCAGCACTTTCAATTTCAGCAGCAGATAAACCACCTGGTCGATAAGCATGAACAACCATCATATCATCAAGCTCACTACGGAAACTATTGCTCACTGATTCATAGTAATCGGCAGTTTGCATAAATCCAGTAGCACTACCTATCATTTTATAGTTACCCCAGAGAGATACTTCGGGTATAAAATTCAATTGTGATGATTCATTGCTGTGCCACCCCAAATCACCAGAATCAAAAGTGCCCAACATATTGCCTTGGTCATCTTTGGCTCCAGTGACTCTTGGCAAGTATCTACCACTTTCAAGTTTTTCTAGCATATACTTTCTTATTTCTATGGCTCGTTTGTCATCACGATCTAAATCCTCTTGAGATTTTAAATCATAATAGTTAACAGGATGTCCATATTTTTTTGCTAGCCTTACACCTAGTCCAGAATATATCTGTGGACCAAATTGTTCGATGCGTTTAAGATATACATCGCCAGTTAAGCCTTTGGGATTTCTAATAATAGTTAGTAAATTTTTTAAATGTCCTCTGCCAATTTCCATCCACTCTTCGTCAGTCATGGTAGAGAAATCTAAATCATCGATAATGCGGCCATATTTGCCGAACCCTGGAACTTTGGTAATTTTCATATTGTGTTAACCTTTAAATTTATTTTGCGTAAGTCTGGATAAGTCACGAGTTGTGTCATTGTATTTACCAGTGGCAACTGTTGCAATCCTGTTTCGCATAATTCCAATGTTGGACAATAATGATATCCTTGTTCAAATACTGTTTGTTGTTCCCATGGAGCGATTTTCAAATCTCTGCCATCGCTACGTGCCCGACTTGCCCACGCATACAATTCGGGATCATCCGTTAATATAGCACCGCCCTTGCCCAACGGTAAAGGCTTTCCGTGACCAAAACTTAGGCATTGTACCTGCCCTACTTGATACATCTTGGGTTGTAGTAATCTAGCACTATCCCAAATTCTAGTTTTTCTAAATCGATACTCGCCAATCCAAGGGCCCTTATCTTCAAATTGATATTGAATTTTTAACTGTTTCATGAGCATAAGAATACTCAAGTAGGTATAAGGGGTAAATGCACAAAACTCAACTCGGTCATGTCTAAAACACAGTTCTAGAGCATGGGTACATCCATCAGTTACAACCACATAGGGTGCACCTGTGTATTTGGCCAATGCTTCTTCAAATTTAAATAGTGTTTCAAAACTCATTCGCTTATATGATCCTGTTTAATTTCTCGTACAGTACACCCTAATTTATCAGCAATGAGATTTTTTAGAGTAACACGTTTGTTATTCCAATCTCTTATTTGTATTGCACGCCTGCCAATTTCTGCAAGGTCTAATTGTGCTTCCATACCAGATTTGAGTTCGCTTTCTAAATTCCAAATTTCCAAATGTATGTTATACAATTCATTCATTTCATCTGCAACTATAGCTAAATCGTAGGGCTTTAACTGTTCTCGATAAAAATCAACTTCTACTTGATTGGCAGAGTTAGTCTTAAAGGCTTTTAACTCTGCAATAGCATATCTATCAACTAATTCAATTATAGGGAAAATCATTTGGTATACCACTTGTAGGCTGAGTCTATGATTGTTGCTATATCACTGTAAAGCGGTTCCCAATGCAATTGCCTTCGTGCTTTGCCGGCATCGGCATACAATTGTGCCGGATCGCCATGTCGTCTTGGACCCTGGGCCATTTCTTCCATTTTGCCGTAACGTGCAGTGATGTAATTAATAATTTCTAAATTACTTGTGCCACGGCCGGTGGAAAGATTAAAGCAATATGCGCCCAGTTGCGGATAGTCGTCGAGCAAAAAACTTGCTCCTAGAACATGGGCCCGTGCAATATCCCACACATGCACATAGTCACGCACCGCAGTTCCATCACTGGTATCGTAGTCAACACCGTTTAGAGTGAATTGAGTCTGATTGATTAGTGATTCCAGTGCTCGAGCTATGATATGACTAGCTCCGGCCTCTTGGCCCAGGTCAAAGCCAACGGGTTCGGCACCTGCGGCATTGAAATATCTAAAACACATGCTCTGTAAAGCATATGCACCCCAATAGTCACGCAATATCATTTCCGTCATGGCCTTTGTATTACCATACGGACTAATAGGCTTCACGGGATCATCTTCTACTAACGGAAGCGAGCCGGGGTCGCCGTACACACTGGCACTACTAGAAAACATAACAGCCGGCCGTTTAGAATTATCTTTGACAACATTGAGCAATTGAATAGTCTTGGCTATGTTGTTATCATAGTACTCGGCAGGATTGGACATGCTGGGTGCTACTAGACTGGTACCGGCACAATGCACCACTAAGTCGGGTTGGATCATGTGTATCATTGCCAGTGCTTGGTCGCTGGCAAAGTCTTCAATCAAGTATCCGTCAACGTTTTTGCCAGTAAGAGTATGTGCTCGACCAACTCGATCAATAACAAACACAGTATCGCCATTTTGTTTAAAGGCACGAGCCACGTGGCTACCGATATAGCCACACCCACCGGTTATTACTATTTTCCGCATGTGTACTTTCACTGCCATTAATATTTTGATTCTCTTGTATGCTTACGATAATCTGTACTCATACGACGCCATTGCTCACCATTGCCTTCCAAGATATCAATGGCACGATCAATGGTACCATCGGTCCAGTTACTAATATCTCCTGTATTATGATTCCACTTTAACAAGTTCTTTAGTTTAGACATTGCATCATCTATACTCCAGGGTATATATAACCTAGTTGCATCATTAGCAAAAGTTTCTGGAAAACTACGATAAGCAGGATAGAGAACGTTGCAACCAAGAGTGTCAGCTTCTGATACTGTGTTAGAGACCCAGTCTTGTAAAGCACAATTGAATAGTACGCGGCTATCATTGAGTAAAGCATAGTAATCATTTTTATCCAAATCTTCATATATGGTCAGTAAGCCACGTTGTTGCAAGTCTCTTGTACGTGCCATGTAACTGTCGTTGTTGCTTTTTAGTTTGGCACCACTAAAGATACAGAATTCTACCGGAATACTATCACCATATTGACGATGCCATTCTTCTATCAGGTCCATGTAGAAGTCTGGTTGCTTTTCTTGGTCCCAACGAGCCGCAAAACCTACTCGCATAGTGCGTTGATTAAATGGCTTTAAGTCACCGGGCACTCGTGCACGTACCTCATCTCGACTAAATGCTAATCCACTAATATTATATATGGGGGCTTCCCAGCCTGCAATCTTCATGTGCATTACCATTTCTTCGTTACTGGCCAATACTAGGTCTGCAAACGAGTCCACCATTTTTTCATACAGTCCCATCCATTTAGACATGCCCCAGACGTGTACAAAGTCATCAGGATCTATAGATTGAGCAAGACACCTAACGGCAACACGAGGACGGTGAACAGGATCAATTTGATCAAAAATGTAAGGGAGACTTTCGATCCCGGGTTGGAACATGTCTTCGAAGTAGATAACATCGTCATTTGTAATTTCTCCTGCCTTTAATCGTTTAATTAAATTCATCAGCTGACTCATACCAAAGTAGGTACGTCCATGTGCATCCAACACCTGTCCTGTAACAATAGCTTGGTCATTGCTGAGAGTTTCGCCTGTGACTATTTCATAGTTGATTCCTCTGCGCTTGAATACTGCTTCGTTCCAGTCTTGCAGTTGTAGAGTATATCTTGCTTTATAAGGCTCTAGGCCCATGTACCATAATTTTCTCATTTTATAAAATCCATTCTATGAAAGTTGTCTTCAGATAAGTCACTTATAGTATTCCAATCATTCTCAATTAGTTTAAAAAATTCTGGGAATACGGTCGCAAAGTTTTGTTGTCTATACAAATCTTGTCGCTTAGTCCAAATTATAAATTGTTTCCAATCTAGTAGATTACTAGTTTTAATATCTAAATAACCCAATGCTTCTTGATTGGTAATGTGTTGCTTGACTGCTAATTTTACACTATCGGGCATGATATGTAAAGACAAATAGCTAGGAGAGTTTACCATATTAATGTAAACATCGCCAATCTTTTCTTTTAACCAATTATATGTAGTGTCGATTGAGTAAATGTTGAGTACACTAACTGTTAGGCCTGCCATATAGTACATCTCACAGTCAAGTTGATTTTTTAAATCTAGTATCTCATCCATTACCTCGGTTGCCTCTTGCCATTTTCCGGGCCAACGCAAATATTCAAACTCTGTGCCTAATCCATCTATACTCATTGATATTTCAACTCGTTTAAAATTATTCCAAGCACGTTTTAATCTTGCAGTAGGCTTGTTGGTGCAATTAGTACTGTAAAATAGTGTAATGTTTTTGCTTAAGCCACTAGAAGATAAAAATTCCAACAAATCCAGTTGTGTGATATTTAAAAAAGGTTCGCCACCAAAAAAGTCTATCTTTTCTAAATTTCGAGCGATGTCTTTGTACTGTGTAAAGTCTATATGCTTTGGCGGTAGCAGTGGAATAAATCTATTGTGTATTTTGCCTTCGTCAAAAGTATTATAAGTTTTGGCATAGTATTTTCCTTCTTCAGTAAAGGTATTACTATCCCATCCCCCGCAACTACGACATGCTAGATTACAAACATTACTAGATTTAAAAACAGCAGTTTTTGGACCTTGCATCCATAAACCAGGTTGTATAAATTCTGCGTAATCTTTTGGAAAGTACTCATACTGTCTTTGCCTTAGGCTTAGTTTACCCGAGTCTTCCTCATCCCAACATCGATGACATTCCTTGGGCCTTTTGCCATCAATAAATTCTTGTCGTAATTTATTAAGTTGGGGACTATGCCATCTCTCCATTGGAGTTAACTGTTCCAATCTCCATTCACCTGCCCCAAACGCACAAGGGCTAGTACGTCCATATGCATTTTGTCTTGTACTTTGAAAAGGTGCAATACAAAAATTCTTTGCGGGCACCTCGGGCAAGCCATCAGTGGAGATTGGATTAGGCATTAACTTTTAACAAATGGTGCCAAGTTGGGGGCAGTCCAGCCTAGGGGCTTGAGTACTTTGCCATCTTCACGCTTACGCACTTTGCCATCTTCGCCAATCTTGGCAAAGTTAGTACTCATAACTTCTCGCCAAGCACCTTCTGCATCAAAGCCTGCACTATGAATAGCGCCAATAGTAACAACCAGAATATCAATTAATGCATCTAGTGTTTCAACTTGATCGTTATTATTCATAGCAACAGTTAACTCATCGTGTTCTTCTTTGATTAGATTAACATACATACCAAACTGTTTTATATTTTCTACACCAACAGTTTGATCGCAGGCTCTCATGAACTTTTCTTGATCTCGAAAAGGATTAGTCACGATTTTGTTCCCTTACACGCCAATTGGAGTTAGTATCACGTGGGCGAAAGTTTGTACGCTCACGATTTGGAGTACGCCAATGATCCCATGGTTCCTTGCCCTTGGTATAACGTATAAACTCACCATATGGTGCACGCTCATTGTAAAGATGACGCTCGTCAAAAACGTATCCATAGTCTACACAAAATTGTTTGTAAACTTCTAAGTCTTCAAAAATATTTTTAACTTCTTCCTTCATTTTAAAATATTTTTGTAGGTGCTCGTTTGCCATATATGTTCCTTAAATAACGATTGATTGGCTTGGACGGGTTAGGTTGTAGTTAATGACGCATCCGTTTTCACCGTCCTCGGATACTTCAATTGAGACGTTACGATTAGGATAACGTCCAGCAATTTGTAAATACAAGTCATCTGCGATCATCTCGCAACTCTTGTAGTCTAGTGCTAATATACTATCTTTATATAAGTTTTCTAACCAGCGTTTGAATTGAATAAACTCAATGTCTCGGTCGTTATGGAATACGTCAATTCCCACCCTAAAGTGGAATATATGACGATGAGGAGTACCCAAAAATGATACATCATATTCATCTCCTGTTGCTAGTTGTAAGTCTGTTGCAGCAGCAGGATAACAGTGAATGCCTTCCTTTTGAAACGTTACAAATATGGTACGTTCAGCGGCTTTTTTAATTCGCTCTATTGTTTCTCTTTGTTCTTGGTTCATACAGGTGTGTCTTTTGTATATTGTGACCAATCAGTAAATACTTTTCGATCACGTAGGTTGTGTAAACTATGACACCAAACTCCGGGATTGGATTTTGCAAAGTCTTTGTCATCTAGTTTAAGTACTGCATTATATCCAAGTAACTGAATATAAGGCAATTTAACCGATATCATGGGGATAAAGTTGTTGAACTCTACTAGCCCACTTTCGGCTAATCCTTCTACACAAGTGCTATCTATGTCTAGAGTGCATAGATAACCTTTTTGTAAAAATGGCATAATCATATCTTCCCATGGCTTCCAAGCACCGATGTCATCGGCTTTGCACAAAGGAAAGCTCATGTTAGCGCCAAAGTAAATGTGTTCTGTGCCTTTTAAATTGCTGGCAATATCATCTTGTGTTTGTACGCCAACTACAAATAGTGTTTTTCTTCCTTGTGCAGGAGTATGTTCTACCTCAGTACCGTAAAAGAAATTTACGTTGTCAAAACCATCTCTGATCATTAGATTCACCTTTTGCTAATTGTTCTTGTAGTTTAACAAGATCTTCCTTGACATGCAACCTTTGCTTCTTCAATTTGGATAGGTGCTCATCACTAAACACACCATTCTGTTCTATGCCATCAATTTGTTTGTTCAATTTGGCATGTTCTTTTTCTAAATGTTTAATACGTCCTGCAATGGTCATTGTTCCTCCAATTGTGTTAGTTTGTTTTCATCAAGCGTGGGTTCTATATATTCAAATAAGCTGTCAAATATAGTATTGGTTACGTGTCTTGCTTTCTTGCCTAAACGTCCACGACCGCCAATAATCTCAGTCCAGTAATTTTCATAACTGTCAATTATCTTTTCACTAGCCTCTCTAGTAGGAGCTGCAAATACACGTTCTACAATATCTTCAAATCGTTCACCAGTAACTTGTCTACGCATCATTGCAGGGTACTCGCCAGCATCAAAACGTCTGTTGGCTTCCTGGACTGCGGTCAAATGCATCCAAACATTATGGCTCATTAGCAACATATAACTAAAACTATCCCAAGAGCTTTTGCCTTCCTTGCCATTTTTGTTTAAATCGCCTGGTTTGTAAATGCAAATGTCTTTCATCTTAAACAAATCACTAATGGGACTGTCAGTAAAGTTAGGAAATATACCATCTTGTACTACAGCAGTACTAAACTTGCGAGTATCGGTTGCATATTTTTTATCATCTGCACTGGCTTGCATTTTATAACTCCACTTACCATCTAAGGGAAATGTGTTTTCGTAATAGACTTGTCCATTGGCAGTTGCAAGGAATGGACTTGCACAATCAAAACTAATAGTAAAAGCAGGGTTTGCGTACTTGCGAACATTGCGTTGAATAACAGTAAGCAGTACTGCCCATTCTAGTTTACTTGTGCCCAAGAAGTGCATCCAATCATGTACACCTTCTTGTAACAAGCCATCGTACTTTAATGCTATTAGACGTTTGAGTATTAGGTGTACATCACACATGTTCTGTCCGCCCATAGCCCAGCCATTAAAATGTCTACCAGGATACCGTTTAGGATCACAGTATCCTTTCATTAACTCATACCACTCATCTGCATCATCATGACTAGCACCTTGCAAGACGTTTAGTATTTTAGTACCGCCAGCGTCAATGCCTTTACGGTGTTTGATAAAGTACTCATTGTTGTAGTGTGTAGCAGCAATAGCATCTTCATGCCCAGTAATGCCAACCTTGGCTCCTGCTTCGGGATTGTTAACAATCCAAGTGGGAATATCCAGTGTCATGGCATAGTCAGCAACACCATCTAACCATTTTAGTACTGCTTCACGTTTGGCTTGCGCTTTAGGACAACCACTATTGGCCTTCCAGTCGCCTTCCCATAAGCCTTTGGCAATTTGGAATCCACCTGAGTCGCCTAGTATAGTAGTTCCTGTCTCACGTGTACGTACCATGTCTTCACTTGCAACTGTTTTAGTCAAGTCTAAATTGGCATGTCCACCTGATTGCAAACTCCATTTATATGGAAACAGTGCTTTTTGACTGTTGAGCCAATTTAACTGTTCCATGTCTGTCATACCTTGTGGGAAGCGAGTAGGTGCTACATATTCTTCAAATCTTTGTTTGCCAACAAACGTAGCATAAAAGCCACTAATAGCCGGCAAAAAGACTGCGTAGTCTAGTTGTTTTTGTGTTAAGTTATCTTGCGCCATAAAATTGTACAGAGTTTATTAATTTATAATCTTCTTCAAAGTAATTTTGTATTTGTTGTAGGTATTTAGATTCGCTGAGATAGTGCCAAAATATTTCTTTAAACCGTTTACGCTCGGGACTGCGCTCGCTTACATGCTGCGGCTCATATGTGGCATATCGATTAGCACCATAGTACTCGGCAATTAAATTGGCAAAGTTTTTGGAATAATTTTGGTCACATAATAAAAACGTACAA
>Ga0208739_1000038_pt1 | contig 55975 bp, 103 predicted proteins | sample CryBogCBE27Jul09_FD_184566 | JGI IMG/M metagenome (GOLD analysis project Ga0208739, IMG submission 184566) | Freshwater microbial communities from Crystal Bog, Wisconsin, USA - CBE27Jul09 (SPAdes) (version 2) | ecosystem: Environmental > Aquatic > Freshwater > Lake | place: Crystal Bog... | reverse complement strand
AGAAGATTAAGGAGATCCGTCCGGATTATATCCATGTCGCCACAGAAGGTCCTTTGGGTTTGTGGGCTAGAAAATATCTTTCACTATGTGATATTAGGCACAATACCGCTTATCATACTAAATTTCCTGAAGGCTTAAAGAAACTATTTGGCATACCGGAATTTTTAACTTGGCACTTTGTGCGTTGGTTTCACAAGCACAGTGGCAAAGTACTAACCACAACTGATAGTATGGTAAAAGAATTACAAGCACACGGCTTTAGCGGAGAAGTTATTCCATGGACCCGTGGTGTGGATAGAGATATCTTTACTCCAGCTCTTAGAGAAAACTTTCCGGGAAAATATCTTTTATGTGTTAGCCGTGTTAGTAAAGAAAAGAATTTGGAAGAGTTTTTTGAATTAGATTATCCTGGCTATCAAAAGATCATGGTAGGTGATGGTCCTATGTTGGAAACTTACAAGAAAAAGTATCCTGACGTAACATTCACAGGATTCAAAACTGGACGTGAACTAGCAACATATTATGCCAATGCCGAAGTATTTGTGTTTCCGAGTCGTTGGGAAACATTTGGCATTGTTATGATTGAAGCCATGGCTTCTGGCACTCCAGTTGCTGCGTATCCTTGTCAAGGCCCCGAGGATGTAATTGACGAAGGTGTTACCGGTTGTATGCGAGCTAATCTCAAGGATGCAATTGATGCTTGTTTAAACCTAAACCGAAATAGTGTATTAGCAGGATCAAATCGCTGGACTTGGGACAAGGCATGGCAAATATTTCGGGACAATTTGGTTCCAAGCAACTTGACTAAACAGTAAATATAAGTTATAATTATTCAACTAACAGGAGTATCAATGAAGATAGGCATTATAGGCTATGGCTTTGTAGGCAAAGCAGTGGCAAACAGTTTTGCAGGATATGACAAAATCAAAGTCAAAATACATGATCCTGCATACCCAGAAATATCAAAATCCATTGCAAAAATTAAAGAAAAATGCGAGGCCATCTTTGTATGCTTGCCTACTCCGCAAAGCGAACATGGTGCGTGTGATACCAGTATCTTAGAAAGTGTATTAGAGCAATTGTTGGGCTATGAAGGTGTAGTTATTTGCAAAAGTACAGCACCACCCCTTACATATAGACGACTGGCAAATGAGTTGGGACTTAAATTAGTTCACGCTCCTGAGTTTTTGACTGCGGCCAATGCCATCTATGATTATGTTAATCCCATAAACATTGTGATTGGCGGCAAACATTCTTTATGGAAAGAAGCCGCCAAGTATATCGTGCCCTATACTTATTTTGAGCCATCCCAAGTGCAGTATTGCAGTATAGCCGAAGCTGCTATGTTCAAGTATGTGGCCAATACCATGTTGGCCATGAAAGTGGTTATGAATAATGAATACGCCGCATTATGCGAGCGTTATAATATTAATTGGGAAAACGTTGTTGAGATCGCCGAGAGCGATGAACGTTTGGGATATACACATTGGCGAGTCCCTGGACCAGATGGTAAGCGTGGATTTGGTGGGGCATGTTTCCCCAAGGATACAACTGCATTGCTTAACATGGCAGACGAACTAGGCATTGAAATGTCAATGTTGTCAACTGCTATCAGAACAAATGATAAGTTGAGGAAAGCATAATGGGCATACTAGAATTAACCGTTGGCTCAGTAATAGTGGGATTCTTTACAGTATTTGGATGGAATAGCGGGAATATAGTATGGGACAAGTACATTGAGCCTACACCTGTAGCGCAAAGTGCTGAAGCTGAAGAACCTAAAGAAAAACGAGAAAAGCGTTGATTATTTGGCCATTAACTGATCCACAAACTCCAATAACAATTTGTGGTGTTTGTTCTTGTGCCAATGAGGTTGCATATATCGGTAACTATCGTACCAAAACTGTTCGCTTTCAGGATGACATCCAATCAAGCCAATTTGCCCCTGTACAATAGCCATTGGATCGCCATTAGCATAGGTAGCAACAGTTTTAAATCTACGTCGATTCCCAACTAGAGCACATCCATCATAAAAGAACATTTTTTCTTCTTCGCCTTGCCAAATAACGTCAACTGCTTTGGCATGTGGACGACGTGTGTCTGTACCGGGACGTCGAATATATTGCACAGGTTCAACATCTTCTAAGAAATCAAAATAATGTCTACCAGCCCAATAAGCACCCATGCAAATGCCCAAATATTTGCCATCATTATGTACGTAGTTTCTAATTTCTTTGGCATTATTTTTAAGAAGAACATCATAACTATCACTATCCCCAAACCCTCCAGGAACTGCAATCATGTCAACCGTGTCAAAGAAACCAGGTTCTACAGGATTTTTACTGAAAAGTTTAAAGTTATAATAGGTACCCAAAGCCTTCATTATCCCGTTTCCGCTTTGGACCGAGCATTTGGGATCATGGATAAACAGGGCGATTGTGGGTTTCATGTCAAGTATTTATGTGTTCTGATATGTACAAATTATTACTTGCTTAAATCTAACTAAATATATCTATGCGATTTTTAATTTCAACTTTATTGGTATTTTCGATATTCACTGCCCAAGCAAAGGATATAACAGCAACAAGCTGGCTAATAGCCGACGACCAAGGCACCATGTTGCACTCGTCAAATACCGAAGAAGTGCGCTCGATTGGTAGTATAACCAAGTTGGTTACAGTTATGATTGTGCTAGATGCAGGTCAACAACTAGATGAACAAATAGGCAAGTTTACACGAGAACAATTGATACAATTGGCCTTGGTCAAGAGCGATAACAGTGCCGCAGACACCTTGTGTACACATTATATTGGTGGCGGAGATATGTGTATAAAAGCCATGAACTCCAAAGTTCAAGATCTTTATATGAAAAACACACGGTTTATAGAACCCACAGGACTCAGCCCATTTAACGTAAGTACTGCTACTGAACTAGTTAACTTGGTGCTAGCTGCACAAAAGTATCCGCTTATTGTCGCCGCCGCACACACCAGTAGTGCAAAGATCAAGGTAAAGAAAAAGTGGTTTGTGTTTCATAACACCAACCCCATCATTGGATACAATCAAAATGTAATCGTAAGTAAAACCGGCTACATAAAAGCAGCCGGGGGGTGTTTGGTAATGATGGTTGATACTGAAGTTGGAAAACGTATTGTTGTATTACTGGGCAGTAAAAATACGCATACTAGAATCCCTGAAGCAGAGATTATTCTTAAAAACGCTAATTAAGCGTAAGTATCGTGTAAAACTGGGCCTAATACATGAGTGACTTGATCGTTTTCATCATAAATCTTAACATGACTGGCTGCTTGACCATTTGCATACTCTAATGCTTGTTCTATAGAACTAAAGATTTCATCAAAAGTTTGTAAAATTCCATCGCTCCATACATGGCGTCTAACTCTGTGGTGTGACATTTTTTATTCCTTAAACGTAAGTTTCTGTTGCTACTGGAACTAGCGAATGAACTAGTTCATCATTGTGAGTATATACTTTAACGGTATCTACCCCGGTAATACTTTCTGCGAACAATTTTGCAGATTCAAAATCATCAAAATAATCCCAGTCAGTTTGTAATTCGTTATTACGCCAGTGTTGTGATTTTACTTTGTGGAATCCGCTCATAATGTTCTCTATTTAAAGTATTTAGCCCAGGTACTAATAGTTTTGTCAGTATAATTACGAAGACTCCATTGCTGAGACTTTACATTTAACCAAGGCATGTTGTATGCTAACGCTAATTTTTTAGCAATATCTTCACTGTTGGTTGGATCTGCACAGAAGGCAGTAACTGCCCAAGGAATTTCTCCAGCTGTTCCTACTAGGGGAACTCCTTGACTAATCAAGTCCGCTCCCACAATGTTAAACGTTTCTGAGAAACTTACTTGCATACCAATATCCATTTGCCCGCAGAGTTCTAAAAATTCATCACGTGGCGTCCAATGATGGTTAATCATTTGATGTCCGGTATCGCTTAGTTGTTGGAATAATCCTTTTAAGTTTGATAACACCGGACCACCTTGCATTTCAATGCGCCCTGCATTAACGTGAAAACGCAGTTTCTTACCAATACTATTAGCAAACTCCATTGCACCAAATGCTTGTAGCAAATGATTTTTTAAAGGTCTTACGGCGCCAAAGCAACCAATATCAACTACATCTTTATCTCGATTAAACTTTTTATGTTTGTACTCTTCTGGATAGTAATTGGGAAGATATATTATTCTATCATCCATTGTTTTATTGGGATATTTGATAGCCAAATAGTTTTTACACTCACGTAACATACGTGGAGCATTGACTCCGAGGTATACATTGTTAAAACTCAGGTAATCGCCAATCCAATCCATAGCCATACCCTCTCCAGCCATGAATGGCATTTCACTATGCAAGCGAACGATCCATTTGACCGATGGGTGTAGTTTTTGTAGTATTGCAAATTTTTGTGGCACTACCCACAACGCTTCAATAATAACGTGTGTAGGACGGAAAGCAGTGACCTCTCGATCAATTGAATTGTTGTCGGGCACAACAACCAGTTTGCTTTGTACCCCATTGTCGTTCAACATGTTGTTAACAAAACTGGCACTATTAAAAAGACCTGTGCTTAACCCTTGGTGATTGTGTATCACCGAATTGTAGTCTTCGCGACGTTTTAGAATAAAAAGAACTTTTGACATTGTATACTCAAATAATATGCAAGTATTTATACTACCAAATATTACAATTAAATTATCTAGTAAATTTAACAAGTCCTAGTAGTCGAAATAGCTTAATCCACATATAACCTATGTCAAATTCCCACCACTGTTTACTTAACTTTACATTGGCTGGGTCAAGATGGTGATTGTTGTGCAACTCTTCCCCGCCAACTACAATGCCCCATGGTACTAAATTACGACTTTCATCCCTAGTCTCCCCATTTCGATACCCGATGTAATGTGCAACACCGTTGATAACTCCTGCCGCCCAGAATGGAATCCAAAGCATTTGCACACCCCAAACTACAAATCCTATAGGACCAAATAGTACAAGGTCTATTAATAGCATTAACACAATGCCATGAAAATTATATGGAGTATACACATTACGCTCTAACCAATCATCAGGAGTGCCTACACCAAATTTCGCCACCATGTCGGTGTCTTTTGCCGCTTGACTGTACAGCAGTGCCCCGCCGAACAACACACGCCAAATACCATACACATGTGGGCTATGTGGATCTTCTGATTGTTCGGTATATGCATGGTGCTTGCGATGTATTGCAACCCATTCTTTTGTGGTCATGCCAGTTGTAAGCCATAGCCAAAACCGCATAAAATGGGCTAGTATGGGATGAAAAGTCAAGCCTCGATGTGCTTGACCCCTATGTAGGAAAACTGTGACACAGACTATGGTAATATGCGTCATCACGAGTGTTGTGATGATTGTGTTCATTGAGTATTTACTGTTATTTCATGAAGTAGCTTATATATTTCTTCATAAGTTTTTTCAATGATTTCTAAATCTTGTTCACCAAGAGTGTCATAGTCAACACTTCTCTCGAACTTAACTAGATCCTGTGCCAATGATTCCTGCAGTTGTTTAATTACATCCACAACCAAATGCCTTGACTAGTCAATAGCAGTCCTACTCCAGCAACAAAAAAACTGCCCCAGAACATGCTCATACTAACTGCCAGGATACTTGCAGATAAAACAACAATACTTAATTGATATAGGGTACTAGCAAAGCCGATCCAGGGACTTTTCTGCTTGGCTTGATCACGCTCGGCTTCCAGCTTTTTGGCCTTGGCCATCAGCTCTTTTTTGCCCTCGCCAGTTGCAGGTTCGCTTTCGTAACGTGCAATCTTGGCTTCAAGTTTTGCAATCTTTTCTTTATCTTTGCGATAAATGGCATCATCTAGGCTTTGTTCAGCTAGGGTTTGTTTGATACTCTTAGCTTCGTAAAAGCTCCAAACATCATTTGCTGCAATGGTGTTATTAAGAGTAATACTACTTAATTTACCACCATACCATGAGTTAACTGCTAAAATTAACGCAAATACAGAAATCACCATACCAGCTTTGTCTTTAAGCCTAGCCTCACGCTCACTGCGTGATCCTGCAGGTGGTTTTACTGCATTAGGATCTTTGGGTTGTTTTGTGATTAAATTTAATACGCTATCGATCATTGCCATTTTTTGTCTCCTTGATCAAGTATTTATTTGAGTAGACGTTGTTTTACTTCGTTTAAATATCCAGGTTCTAGCTCAAATCTTTGATGATATCTACTGTGATTGTTGGGCATTCTTCCATTGTTAATCTGTGTTAGTACACCTTCAAAATTATCCACTAGCTCATTAGTAATGATATTTCTAAATTCCCCATAAAAATGATCGTAATTAAACTTTAACACTTCTCGCATTTCTTGATGCATTTGTTTTAACTGTTCTGATGACATTGCACAAAGACGTTCAATTTCTTGAGTTATCTTTTCTATTCTTATATAATTGTCAGTTTCTAAATCGTAACTTTCATCAATCCAACGATCAAATGTTTTAAATCCATAACTTTTTAAATAGGCTAGATTGCCTACAGCAGCCACTAATATAAAGGGCCTTTGTGCTATAATAGGCTTAAACACCTTTTCTGTTAAATGTAGTTTAGGAAAGAAATAAACAGTTTCAGTAACCACATGCCAAAGCGCAGAGGTTAATTGTGCTAGATCAACTTTAGCACTCATTGCACCACTAGGCGAGTCAGTATCAATTGTTAATGGCGCAGTTAACCCTTTAAGGGCTTTATATATTTTTACCCTAGCACGTGAATCCAGTAAATTATCTTTATCTCGTATAGTCTCTTCCCAAGTGCCTAGATTATCTTTAAGAAACAAGCTCACTGAGCCAAATTTAACCAAATCCTTTTCTATTAGATTACTAACTAAATGCAATCGATAACTTCGATATTTTGACATCAGGTGGTTGTAAGATATAAATACTTTTGTGAAATTATCAAATACCGTTGGCGAAACATACTGAAAATCTCTATACCAATCTAATGCTGCAAATCCGTGATAAAAATAATACCAGTTATAAAGTTTATTAGACTTTATGAAATTATCTTTGTCTTGAGATTTTTCGCTATTTGCTAGAATAAAAATTTTTCTAGACAATTCGATGTAGTCAGGATGCACAAAAGATTTTTTAATGATTGATAAATTGTCTTCGTAATAGGGTTCCTGGTCAAAAAAGTAACAATAAAAAAATTGTTTATTTGTTGGAGTAAAATCTGGTGACATAATATCCTTGTTTACTATGGGAGCCAATACGTCAAAAGTGCCAAAGGGATAGAAATAATAGGACCTACTGGTATTAAATTTGGATACTAAATTACTGTTTAAGATATAATAAAAATTTTCTAAGGAGAACATACGTGAATGTAGGATTTATTGGAATAGGCAAATTGGGAATGGCTTGCGCCGAAGTAATGGCCACCAAGCATAATGTAACGGGATATGATATTTACCCCAAGACAAGCGACAAGATTAAAATTGTTAATCGATTAAGCGATGCAGTTTTAGGACAGGATATTATATTCATTGCAGTACAAACACCCCATGATCCTGCATACGATGGAAGTGCACCAATTGCACATTTGGAAAATAAAGATTTTAATTACGATGTGGTAACTGATGTTATCAAGCAAGTCAACTGTTGGGCACGTCCTTATCAACTTGTAGTTTTGATTAGCACAGTATTACCAGGAACTGTACGCGGACAATTGGTCAAGTACTTGACCAATTCTCGATTTGTTTATAATCCCTATTTGATTGCTATGGGCAGCGTAGAGTGGGATATGGTTAATCCCGAAATGGTTATTATTGGAACCGAAGATGGTTCACTAACAGGCGATGCACAAGAGCTAATTGATTTTTATAAAACCATTATGAAAAACAATCCACGCTATGAGGTTGGAACGTGGGACGAGGCAGAGTGTATCAAGGTATTTTATAACACCTTCATCAGTGCCAAGATTGGACTTGCAAACATGATACAAGACGTTGCCATTAAACAGGGCAACATCAATGTAGACATTGTCACAAACGCCCTGGCAAACTCGACCATGCGTATTATGGGACCTAAATACATGACTGCAGGACTTGGCGATGCTGGTCCTTGCCACCCACGTGATAACATTGCATTACGATATCTTGCTGATCGACTAGATCTAGGTTATGATTTGTTTGACGCTATTATGCATGCCAGAGAAATACAAGCCGAAAACATGGCTAAGTTTGTGCACCGTGCGTCTGTAACTGAAACAGGCATGTTGCCTATTTACATACATGGCAAGGCATACAAACCTGATGTGACATATTTAGAAGGTAGTTATAGTCTGTTAGTTGGGCACTTCTTGGAGCAGATGGGTGCAGAAGTACACTATATTGATCCCTTGACCGAACCTGATGTTCCACGTAGTGTATGTGGTGTAGTGTTGTTGGCACACAACAAACAAATTACATATGGCTACGCAGGTGTGCAAGACGAGCAACAACTCTATTGCACAATAGAGGATGGTAGTGTTATAATAGATCCATGGCGTAAGTATAATACCACCAACACCAATATAAAGGTAATACATTATGGCAACACCCGCAAAAATATTTAGTAAGTATAAAATACCAGTATTCTGGGACGATGAATATAAACGTTTAGAATATGTTCAGGAACCCTTCAACGACACAGAAAGTGTAGCACGATGGAGGACTCAAGGATACCCTCCTAAGTTTACCGGATTCATGTGTGATATGAGAAGTGTACGCCCCAATTGGAATCAGCAGTTTATAAACATATACTCTGAGCTGGGCTGGCGTGATATTGGTACCAGTTACTATAGAATGGACACTGGTACAGTACTACCTAATCACAGTGACTTGTATTTAAAATATATTGACTTGTTTAATCTCAAAGGCAAGGAAAAAACAATACGTCGTGCTATTGTATTTTTAGAAAATTGGCAAAGTGGACACTATGCCGAATGTGCCGAAACACCCATTGTTAATTGGGACGCTGGTAATGTAATTGAGTGGGAATATGACACCCCGCACATGGCTGCAAATTTGGGATTAACACCACGCTATACACTACAAATAACAGGACACATATGATATCAAGTCACAATGAATGGGACCAATTAAAAACTATAGTAGTTGGTGATGCTACTTGGGCAAACTGGCCTAGACATGATCCTGTATTTGCCATGGAAGAATTAAAAACAACTTGGAAAGAAACGCCAATTCCTCATGGCGCAGTTGCCCAACACATAATTGATGAAAGTAATGAAGATTTGCAAACACTTGCAGATACACTAACAGGATTAGGAGTTAAAGTAGTTCGCCCTGACACAATGAATTTTCAAGCACATGATGGCATGTACAACTATTGTCCCAGAGACAGATTTTTAATATTTGGCGAGACCGTGATTGATCCACCTATGATGTATCCTTGTAGGGATATGGAAAGTCAATGCTATCATGAGTTCTTTCGGGATGCTAACGTAATTCGAATGCCACGTAACGAAGGCTTGGTACTAGATGCAGCAAATATATTACGTCTTGGACCTAATAAAATGTTGTTCTTAGAAAGTGCCAGTGGAAATCGATTAGCATACTATTGGCTACTGGCAAACTTGCCCTCAAACACCAGCATTGAATTATGCAACTTTTACAGTGGCGTACACATTGACAGTACCATAGTGCCCTTACGTGAAGGCTTGGTATTGTTAAACGGCACTAGGGTCACAACTGACAACATCCCAAATGCATTTAAGGACTGGGAATGTATCTTTATTAATGATGTTGTGCCCCAGGATTTTTATCAATATCCCTATGCCAGCAAGTGGATTGCACTCAATATGTTAGTAGTTAATCCCACTACTGTAATTGTAGATGCTGCACAACATGAGTTAATTGAGTTACTAGCAAGAAAGAATTTTACAGTTATACCAAGAACATTAAGACATAGTCGTACACTAGGCGGCGGGTTTCATTGTGTTACATTAGATTTACACCGCTCCGCTAAATAACAGTATGACTTTTGCTGATTATACTGACGCGGTGTTGTCCGCTCTTAAAAACAATCCAAAACCACAAGATGTAATTGCTCGCAAGCAAGATATTCTTGACGGTGTGTACCAAACTGAGAATTTAACACCTGCAAGCGTATTGTTTGTGGGATTCAATCCAGTTATACTAAGTTGCCAAGCAAAAACAATCGCAGTAACCGAAATTAGTTTAGTTGCTAGAAATTATCTAGACAACAACAATGTAAAGTATACCTATATAGAGCCTAAGGATTTACTCAAGTACAAAAAGCAATTTCAATGTGTTGTTGCATTAGAGGAGTATTTTACTTTTGCTGTTAGTGATCTAGAACAACAAACAATGATATCAGATATTTGTGCACTGAGCACAGACTTTGTTATAAGTACTGTACGTGATTACAAAAATCAAGACTTTAAAGAACGCGAGTTTAGTCAGCCAGCATTGGTTAGAAACAACAATGTGCAAACTATATTTTTGGAATCACATGATTGGGATTTAAAGGATCGTACACGTTGGAATACAATGGTGTATGAAATAACCCGAGCTAGTGGAAACACCATAATGTATGGTGCTTTTGAGCGTAGAACAATGTTTTTCAAGCAGTTAGCAAAATTTAGTATGGATGCAGGTGCATTAAACTTTTTAGTACATAAAAATCTAATGTATAAATCTTTACTAAAGAAAAATTACGAGCATGTCGTAAGCATACAATTCAATTAAAAAATGGAAATTGACACACACGTTAATCAAATAGTACAAAATATAATCTCAGAGATAACAGAAAAAGTAAATGCCCAGGTAGCTGGCATTATTACTCAAAAAATCGATGAGGTTATTGACACAATGGATTATTCTTCATTGTTGTCAACTAAACTAACTCAACAACTTGACGCTAGACTTTCACAACTCTCAATCGATAAAAATTCAATTGAAGCATTGTTGGGCAGTAGAGTAGAAATTCTTGTACAAAGTCTTTCCGCAGATGTAAGCAAACAAGTTCAAAACAAAATTAACAATACCGTCTCGGGGTTTTTAACTCACGAGGGATTTACCACAATGGTACAATCAAATATTGTTTCTGCACTACAAAATCAAGAGTTGCAATTGCCACAAGGCACTATTCCTGCATCTGCACTACAAACAACTGGTTTGGTAATAAGCGGGGACAATGTTAAGAATGGCATTATAACTGGATTTGGTAGTACTGGTATTGATGACAAAGCCACTACTTGCCAATTAACCATAATGGATGATATTACTGTAGTTGAAAACAATCTTCTAACTAAAGATTTAACAGTCAAAGGCACTGCAACCATTGAAGGTGATTTGAATGTAACTGGTACAGTGCCAGAAACTAGTGCGTTTTTTGTTAATTTGGTTATGGCTGCTACCAATAATGTACGAACAAGTTTAGATCAAGTTTTATTCTCATCCTATGCAGACATGGTTACAAACGAGATTAAAAACAATGGATTGGATTTGAATAAAATTACACTTGATGGCAATGAAGTATTGAGTGGTAATAGTCTTGGCAGTTATGTTATTAATAGTAATTTACAAAAATTGGGCACACTACAAGAATTACAAGTAAGTGGAGAAACATTACTTGGACAAACACTATACGTTGGCAACAAACGTGTAGGTATTAATACTGTTGAACCCGATGGTGCACTAAATGTCTGGGATCAAGAAGTTGAATTACGTTTTAGCAAACAAACTAATAACACTGGTATACTTGAAACACCACGTAGCCAAACACTAATATTAAGCAGTAACGGCAAAAACAATGCTGTACTAAACCCCGATGGTAGTATTACTGTTAAGAAAATTAATCTAGATGGTGTTAGTTTTGCAAGTAACCCAACCCCGCCAATTGACAATCAACCACAAGGCGCTATTGTGTTTAATTCTAATCCTAGTTTGGGAGGCCCATTGGGTTGGGTAAGTTTAGGTGATGCTAAGTGGGCCAACTTTGGCATCATTGATTAACTCTAGTATCTCACTTTCAAATTGTGTACTAAATTCCTCGTACCAATCGCGGGTCATTAAATGATTATAGTTATGTTCTACTATAGGACGTATTTGAGCCATTATTTCATTTTGATCCTGTTTGCATAACCAAGCAATTTGTTCACCAATTGCATCAAAGCGCAATAAGTCGTCATCCATGGTGTCATAACTTTCGTCGATGATGCCATCAAATGTTTTAAACCCCATGTCTTGTAGTGTTTGCAAGTAACCTTTGCCACCTACCATGATAAACAGTCTGCGTCCTATTATAGGCTTTACTGTTTTCTCTGTAAAAAAGGTATAGTAGCTGGCCCAATTGGTTTCGGCCACCACGGTATAAGCCGTTCGGTTATATAGTTCTATAGGTATGATTTGACTCAAACTCATTTCATTACCATAATATTCAACTTTGTCTACGGTCCAAGTAACAGGATTAACCACTTTTAAGCCACGTGTTTCTTGTACCCAATACTCATAGTCGTCGGCTATTTCTTTTCTTGCGGGATTGTTAAAGTAACGCATTACAAAATCATTGTAGTCTACGTTGGCCTTTACATAATTGTAAACACATTCTCTGTGTAATTTTTTACGCCCTAGTAAAATATCAAATTTAATAGGCTTTGGCTCACAGTATTTGATTCTATCCACTATCTCGGGCAAATAGTCTCGATAAAAATACCTTGTGGTAATAAACCAATCCATCCAGTTATACAATTTTGCATGTTGTGGTGGATTCTTTAGAGTACCTGCAATATAGTAAGAGATCTTTTCTCGATCATAATTTTGTATAAACTCAACAGTGGGCTGATGCACTTCACTCATGAGGATAAAAATATGAGTTGAGAACTCATAGATGCGATCCACTAACGCTCCAAACTCGGGCGTATAAGGATAAGGCCAGTGTAGTATGGCAATATTTTTTCTTTGTGTGCTTCTTATGTATAAGTGTACATCATCGTAGACAATGCAGGCATCTAGATCAAGAGTTTTAAACTTGTCAAGATGCCAGCGACACACGGGGCTGTTGTAAAACACCCCGAGGTTTAATAGCTCTGGCATTATTCAGCGGCTGGCTTTTTCTTTGCAGTCTTTTTAGCTGGCGCCTTTTTGGCAGCTGGTTTAGCAGTTGTCTTAGACGCATCTTTTCTTGCACGAGTTTTTGGTGCTGGGATGTCAACTATGCCGGCACCTTCAATTGGCACTGTCTCTACAACTGGTGCAGGTGTTTCTACCTTGTAAGGTGCTGGGGTTTCAATGTGTCCAATTACTGTTTTTTCAGAGTTGCTTTTTATCAGTGATTTAGCAATAAAATACAGAATAGCAATTCCTAATAGCAATTCAACGGTTGATGCAATATCGATGTTTTCCATTTTGGGTTCTCCTATTTGAATGGTATGCAGTTATTTAGTTAGTGATAGTTCACTAAAAAATATTGCATTTTTGCTTGATTTCTAATATAAGTAAATGTACAATAAGAATATAGGGTGCTGAATGGTTCGGGCCCTGTGAGTAAACTTGCTTATATAAGGAGAAATTATGTTTACATTAGACGCAATAGTGGACGCAGTCCAAACAGGAAAGAAAACATTTGTCAACACATTTGTTACCAACGAAAAAGCCAAAGACGCAATGGTGGAATTTATTGACAATCAAAGCGAATACACCAAGAAAGCACTCAAGGCAACAACAGATGCAGTTACTGTAGTAACTAGCGAAACTGTCAAGGCCATGCAAGAAGCTGCAAAATTTGACTATACCAAATTTGGCGAAGGCATCATGAAGGCCTATAACGCAACTGCTAAAAAGTAATACTTTAATACTACACCTTTACAACGAGTACATGTCTGCAAAACGTGTACTCGTTTTTCTATTTTAGCCACATGTTTTCGATTTGCTCACTAATGATACTCATGCTATAATTATGGCTTAACAACAAAGGAGCTAATACATGGAATGTACTTACTGCCGTAAATGGCACTTCGCTGGTTTGTTATCTTGCCCCACTGTTCCAAAAACACCCGAACCCCCTAAAGAAACTGTTGTGAAATAACAACAAGCAATTTGCCCAGAAATGGGCATTTTGCTATAATAGAAGTATAGTAAATAACAAGGAGTAACAGATGGCTTATATTAGTGCAAACGAAGTGGCAGCAATTCGCAAAGAATTAAAAGCACAATTCCCCGAATTTAGATTTGGTGTACGCAAGGGCTCAGGTAGTTTGAGCGTAGATGTTACTGTAAAATCCGGACCCACTGATTTTAGCGATATTTTTCACAATGTGGGCCATGGACAAATCAACCATCACTGGTTATGCAATTACGGCAAGCATCAAGCATTTTTTGAACAAATCATGCGTATCATCAAAATTGCTCCCTCCACAGTAGCAGGTGGTCGTAGATGGTTTGACGAAAGCGATGCAATGACTGATTACTTTCATACAGCATTTTATATTCACTTGGAAGTGGGTGACTGGAACCGGCCTTACATTTGTGTTGCACAATAACAACAAGCAATTTGCTCAGAAATGAGCATTTTGCTATAATATGAGTATAGTAAATAACAAGGAGCCAAGATGTATAACATAGTAAACAACCCCATCCCTAAAAACGAATTATGGAAGATACATACACTAGATGCTATTCGACGCAGAATAGAAAGTTTACCTGCAAACGAACAGGCCTTGGCATATAATATTTTTACACTCACACTCAACTCGTGCCATCAGCTAGTTGAAGACAAGATTTTGTCAAGAGAAATTTTTTGCAGTTGATAGGAGAACACAATGACCAAGTTTATTACACTGAGCAGAACCGATCGACGATACGGTCAAGAACGGAATTTTATTCCTTGGACCTTCAATGTGGAACACATTTGTTCGTTCGGTGACAATCGCATCACCATGGTAAACGGTGGTGACTTTGAGGTAGCAGAAACTCGTAAACAGATCCAAGAAAAATGCAACAGTCAGAACCAAGTATGAAGCTGGACTTTTACCTAAAGTGGTTGGCAACGGCATTTATATGTGTAGGTGCCTTGCTAATAAGCCTAAACATCTATCCCATCGGGCCAATTGTGAGTCTATGTGGGACTGCACTTTGGTTGGCGGTTAGCATAATGTGGCGAGAAAAAAGTTTAATTTTAGTCAATAGTGTTGTTTTATGCATATACACCATTGGCCTAGTGACAAAACTATGTTAAAATAACTGTTTTAACACAAGGAGCCATATGAGTGTACTTTATTTGAGAGCAAGACCAGTCGTTGCATTTGATGTGGAAAATCCATTGCATAGAAAGTACTTTGCAGAATTTGTTAAGTATAATACATGGGGCAAGTGTCCCGTGAGGTTTATGGCAGAGAGTTTGGATATGGACCTAGTAAGTTACATCAATAGTAAGATGTTAAATTATTATGTTAAACAGGAGTTTGAAAGTGGAAAAGTTAAAATTAAAAGTGCCCCAAAACCCAGATCCAAGGGCACATCTCGTGTTGTTTCAAACAAACACACCGTTCCGTCCAAAGCGGGTCGAGTTAAAAACCGTTTACCAACGCAAGCCAAAGCATAAAGGTAAAGATTATGAATAATTGGGACAAGGACAATTTAGAGTTTATACTCTACGCTAATTCTCAAGAGTTTGAGGAGTGGATGTTACAGGCCACACGTGATGATATTGATTATGCACTACAACTAATTCAGTTACACAGGACTGAATTAAAGGTGGCAGAAATGGAATTTTTGGAGTCTGAATCAGATGATTTAGATTGCACATTGGCATTAAGTTTTATCAACCGCGTCAAGGAGAAACTATGAACGCAAAAATCGAACGCTTCGCAAATGAAGCTATCTTTACCCTCCAATTTAACTCTAGAGATGCTGTACGCTATGTGATGCGTAATGCACAGGTAGATGAAGCTACGGCTTCATCTGCTATCCGTCAAACTGTTACTTTCCACAAACACTAAAATGAAGTTCACTAGCATGATATTGATTGCTATACTGGCAAGTGGTTGCTCTACGGCACCACACCAATATCAATACCAATATCATGCTGAGAGTGCAATTGGCATTGAACAATTAAAAGCAATTAAGGTATCAAATCGAGATTGTGCCAATATTGATAGAACCGTTAGTTATGTGGAAAAACAATTGCAGTTACGTGGCATTGATAGTGCTCATCCTGAAAGACTATCAGCTAGTGATGCAGAGTACAATACAACCGCCAAAATTATAATTTGGAGTTTGAGAATTGGATGTAACAACCCCAACAGGTATCAATCATGAAACGCACACTTATTGCAATCGTTTGTTTTAGTGCTGGACTAGCAGCCGCAGAGTGTTATGTTAGAAGCAACATCAAAGTTGCTAGACAATCAATCTTTGGCGCTCCTACAGATATTCAGCGTATTGTTACTCCAGATGCTAAAGGCTTTCAATGTGTATTGCGTTATAGATTAAACATCAATACCAATTGGCAAACGGTAGAAGGAGTTGCAACAGCAAAAACTGAGGAAGATGCTTGTGCACGAGCAATTGATGTTGGACGTGCAAGTATTTTGGAAGAACCTGCACCTAAAACAGTTAGAAGTGATACCCAAATGGTATGTGGCGACATAACTGATATACGAGTGCACCCGGTTCAAATCAATGATGTAATTTGGGAAAGTGAAGTAGACATACATACCATTCCTGCAGAAAGGCCTTATTTTCAATATAAGCGCACCCAATGCAGAATGTTTGTAGAAAGAGATAACAAGGCCCAAAACTTGTATCTTTACCAAGGTGTTATTTGTCGAGAAAACTTAAGTGCACACAGTAAATGGCGTGTGGTTGACAAGTATTGATAAAGAGCATATAATTTAGTTTTTAAACAACCGAAAGGTAAATCATGAAAAAGTCAGTATTGGTTTTGAGTTTAGCAAGTATTCTTGCTGCATGTAGTAGCGCTCCACAGGCACCACAAGTTTCACAAGAGGAATACTCTCGTAGAGCTCAAGAAGCACAAGCTCGTCAAGATAAAATTGCCGACCGTCAAGTTGAGCAAGCTCCTGTATGGATGAGCAAGTTGCCCAAGAGCGAAGGTGCAGTTTATGCAAATGGTAGTGCTGTTAGCTCAGACTTTAGCATGGCAGACATGAAGGCAATGACAATTGCCTATGCAAAAATCTGTACAAGTGCAGGCGGTAAGGTTCGAAGCCAAACTAAGGTATTCCGCAGTGATAGCGATACTACTAGTACAGAGTCAAGTGAGATCGCAGTTCGCAGTATCTGTCCTGATGTAGACATTACTGGCGTAGAAACTGTAGAAACCAAGCATATTAGCGAAGGCGGACGTATTCGTACCTATGTGCTAGTTGCACTACCAATTGGTGATGCTAACACAATGGCTAAAGGTAAACAAGCTATCAAGGATCGTGAAGCGGCTCTAAAGCGTAGCGAAGAGGCATTTCGAGAAGTTGATGGATTAGTTGAAGGGAAAAAGCCAGCTAGCCAAGCACAACCTGAAAGTACCGTAAAACTTTTAGACGTGGATAATGCAGAGTATAAAGCCCGGCGTGATGCGGCTCTGCAAAAGCCCGGAGCAGTAATAGGCGAAGTTATAGTACGCTAATTTACTCCAAAAGCCCCTAAATTCTAGGGGCTTTTCCACGATTACTCTATTCTAAAACTATTTGATTTACTCGAATTTTCGGTTTGTGGAATAATGCTCAAATTATTTTCTACATGTAATCCGCAAACCAGTGGATGTCGTAAGGGTATAATATGATCCACATGGTGTTTGACACCGGTGCTTTTAGAAAGAAATCTAGAATTTTCATAGATTTCTTTTATTTTCTTCTTATCTGCCCAAATTGGTGTTACTACAGATATAATGTGCAAAGTATTTCTAGAATTCCTCCAGTCGGTTATATCTGTAGCAATTAGTGGATCATATAATCTATTTCTAGTACATGTTGGTTTGGGAATTTTTACCTTGGGTGGTTTGATCGGAATAGTAAATTTTAAATCGTCAACAGGGCAATTAAATAAAATTCCCCTTTGTTTTCTTATTCGTCTAGGCAATAATGGCCCAACAAATAACCTTTTAAATTTTGCATATTCTCTAGAAGTCATATTATATTTATTAGCGTTAATACTTAGAAAAGCATAAATAATATAAGTAGAAACACTGATATACAACACAAGGAGAAGAGCATGAAACTATTACAATGGATCACAAATCTATTTGCTAGTAATCAAAAAAGTTATCATCATTACCATGTTGAGGCTTTTGTAGAGAGTAAGCGACCCAAAACCACTGCCGAAGTTGAGTACTGGATTCGTCATTTTGAGCAGAACACACGAAACGGATGGACAGCATGAACACGGTAAAAAAATTCTTCAAAGCACTTTTAGAAGCAATCATTGCTGCACGTATGGCCAAGGCCGAGTTAATCATTAAAGGTCACATCGGACGTTAAATACTAGTATGATTACTACTAGATTTTTAACCTATAGCGAATACCCCGAATATGCGGATTGGATGAAGAGTCAGGACCATGACAGTCGTCAATTGTATTTTGGCATGGGAATCAGCGACGAGGGCATTGACACTCTCGTTGAAAAATTTATTCGAGAAAAACACAATCACTACTTTTTAGTAGCAGAAGATCGTGGAATTTGGGTTGGCACTATTCATATTGCTATACAAAACGTTGACGAAGTAGAATTTGGTGTTATGGTTGCCACTGGGCGCAGAAAGCAAGGTATAGCAGATACTATGCTACGAGAAGCGATATTATGGAGCCGTAATAGAGGATTCCATAGCCTTTATATGCACTGTTTGGCCTATAACAATGCCATAAAACACTTATGCACCAAGCATGGATTGAGTATAAAAACTGAGTATGGAGAAAGTGATGTTAAAGTACCTTTACCTGCACCAACTCCTGTCTCTATTGGCACGGAAATAGTTAACACCACTCGCAACATGTATACCTTATTGCTGCAAAGAAACCTTCAAGTATTTGAAAGCATTTACGGTTAATTAAGCGTTTGCAAACACTCTTGTTCGAGTAACGCCAATGGCAACTAATTCTGGTAATAGTGAATTTATTAAACTAGATCTATCTCCGTGCTTTTCATCATACTCCTCGCTACCAGAAAAATTATATACAGCAGTAATTGAAGATGCAGTATTAGAAACTGTTGTTGGAGCAGCAAGTACTCCGCCAACAATACTATTTAAGTATTCCATTAATTCTGATTGAAGCGCAGTATTTTCTGTTGGGAAGTTGTATACAACTGTCTCAGTGAATGGCGCCACAAATGTATTTGAGGTAGTAAACGTATATGTAGAAATATTACCAAACGCTACAAACGCATTATCAAACCAAATACTTTTTATTGTCATAAAATCACTTAGTGCCGACATGTCGTTATAAACATTGGTGGTTGTGCAAGTTAATCCATCAGATGATACTGTCCTAGAGCGTGTTCCTCTTCCAGAAGTAGCAAATGCATCAAATTCTGCAACAACATTGGCTAAAATACCGGTCCATAATGGAGTTTCATATAGATATGGAATAGAAGTTGATGGACGGTTAAAATTATGTATGAATGTAATAGACATTTGGATCGATCCTTTTAAATCTTATACTGTATTTATACATCATTTACAAAGGCATAAGTTCTTGTACGAACCACCCCATTGGCTACCAGTTTGCCAATTAGTTTTTGGTGAACCATTGAATTGTAGATGCTTTTTGACTGATCGTATTCTACTCCATCACTGAAACTATACAATGCAGTTACTAAATTATCGGTACTTGATATGCTGGTTAATCTAGAATGATTCTTTAATATTGTAACCAAATCCTCTATCAAGGGATCATTTTCATTGGGAAAGGTAAACTCAACTTTTTCTGTAAATGGTGTAGTAAGAGTACTGGTTGTTGTAAAACTTGTTTGCCCGCGTCCAAACTTAAAAAACTCATTATCATACCAAAGACTTTGTGCAGTAGTAAACTTGCTCAACGCTCCCATGTCTTTGAAGGTGTTTACAAAGGTCCAAGTTAATCCATCGTCACTGAGTGATTTTGTACGTATTACTTCGCCTTGCGCCACGAGATTGTCAAATTCAATATGTACATTAGACATTATTCCTTGCCACTGTGGCGTGTCCCGTATGAACACCGCTTCTTTTGAGGGTTTGGTAAAAATATGCGTAAATGTAATAGACATTTGAAAAAGATCCCAATTGTTGATAGGGTATTTATAGTGTTGCAAAAATGCAACAACTCAATTTGCCCAAAAAAGAGCAGAGTGCTATAATAAGAACATGAAGACAAGAAAACGCAGACAAGATACAAAACATGCCGTTTATATGTTAGTGAACACTAACACAAACGAGCATTATGTGGGCATTACAGTATGCGGAAACGCGGTACAAAAAGCCCTAAAAATCCGCTTACAGAAGCATGTAAGGCGTGCTATAACCGAGAATAAATCGTGGACACTATGCAAGAGCATACGAGAACACGGTGCAGAAGCGTTTGTAGTACTTTTAGTTGACATCGTGCGCGGACGTAAACCGGCTCACGCAGTTGAGCGCGAGATCATTAATTCATGTACCCCAGAGCTAAATGTTGCGTAAAAACAACACCACAATTTGCCCAAAAATGAGCAATCATTTACAATAAGATATAGTGAAAAACAAGGAGCAGAAAATGGCTACAGAAACTTACAATCGTTTGAGCGAACAAGAAAAACGCGAAGTTCGCATGTATGGCGTCACAGAAGCTGGCATGCGTGAAAGTGTTGAAAACAGCATTACTTTTAAATTTTCAGGTCCGGCAATGGTTGTGGCCAGCATGATGAGTGATGCACAAGAAATGATCAATACTGAATACGGTGAGGTTGACTACATGCGAAGTGAAGATGCTCGTCAACAGTTAAACCGTGCCAAATGGGTACTGTTTGAGTACATTATGAAATCTTAAGGAGATTTAACATGATAGAACTATTTGCACTCACAATCGTAGCGCTCGGAGCTACAATGGCTTTAATTGCTGGTTTATCTGTACTTGACGGAGAATAATATGTTACACTTTATTGCACACGAACATTTTTATGAATTTGTATTTTTAGCTGCCGGTATAGGCATTGGCGTAATGCTGACATTGGTGACAATATTTGTTTATCAAGTGTTAACTGGCACATGGGGTGTAGTCAAGGCAGTGACTGAGGCAACACGTGGAGTAGTAAGGTCACGCGAAATCAAGTTTAGTGAAAGTTACAGGCCTAGTCGTGCTCCCGTAATCGAGAACACAACTCGTACCGAGCCTAGATTAAATTAAGGAGAATAGTATGACTATGGTTGTTGCAAAATTTCGGAATAGGTGGGTTCATGTTGTTAAGTTTGCCACAACTGTTAGTTTCAGCGATGAAAAGAACTGGTTCATGGTTAACTTTGACTTTGAAAAGCCCTTTCGCAAGAGAGAGCAATTCAAGTGGGTTCCTGCTAGTACTCGCTTTGAATCTGTAAGGGAGTTTGTGAGTGTATAATGTAAAAAGTCGGAATGATGAACAAGATTTTGACAGTTTAGATCTGGCATTGGAATATGCACGTGAACTGGGCAGTTTTGTTACCATTGCCGGAGCGGGTATGGAAATTGTTGGTGTATTTGGAGTCGACAGCGTCCAGGGCGGGGTGTGCCCGGACGGTGTTGCATATGATTGGATGAAGAGGAGAACACAATGATAAACGAATTTGAACGCATGATTGTTGTGGAAGACATGCGTACTCGTGGATATGACAATTACAGTATGCAACCCGGCAACCAGTGTGTTTGGGTAAGTGTGCCGCAAGGTGGATTCAGTTTAGAAATGTACTACATCTTTCGAGATGGCAAATTGGTGGATGTGCAAATTGACTAAATTAAAGACTACTAAAATCTGCGCGGGCAACTGGCACAATGCATCAGATGCCGAGGAATTCTGCAAGGAACATTTTGGTCCAGGTGGCGTACAACAGGACCGACGTTGGTTTTATAGATTGAATGACGTTGCCAATAACGGTGTCAAATACAAGGCAAGATATGTACACGAGCGGTGTCAACTTGATTTCTATTTTAGAGATCCTGCGGATGCAGTATGGTTCAGTTTAAAGTTTGAGGTAAAGAATGAAGGTAATTAAAAGCGACGGTAGGCGTAGATTTTACAAGCAGGGTTTCACCACGATCCTGGAATTTGATACCGACTTCCAAGGCAAGATGATGCGTAGTCGTGTGACCGACTATTGTAGATCTAGATTTGGTCCATCGGTTGTTTACGAGACCAAGACCTATAACGAAAATTATCGTATACAGTTTTACGGTGGTCGCTCACGCAAGAGCAAGATTTATCTACGTGACGAGCACGAAGTTACACTAATGCTACTGACTTTGGATGTTGCGTAAAAACAACACCTAGATTTGCCCAGAAATGGCAAAGGCACTATAATATGAGTATAGTAAGTAATAAGGAGTTGAAATGTCAAAAGAAGTTAATCAATTATTAATGCAAAACGCAGTGAGCAATTTCTCAAAAGTTACCAAAGAGTTATATGACAGTCATGCTTATAGTTCAGGTTATTTTGAAAGCAGTCTTTTGATGTTGTTCGCAGAACTTCCTGCCAAGAAGCAACAGATGTATCTTGAAATGATGCAAAGAAGTTTGAAGCAAAAGACACATGAACTTGTAGATGAGAATTATAGAAAAAAAATGGCTTTGAAACTAGTCAAGCAAGTTGCATAAAAACAACACCAGATTTGCCCAGAAATGGGCTCTATGCTATAATATAATTTTAAACAAAGGAAATATATGAAATTATCGATACAGGCCCAAGCATTCTTAAGTTTACTGTCAAAGTTGCTGATTGCATCGGCAATAATTGTTGTAGTCGCTGGATTAACTATACTAGTACCAACTGGCCTTTTGATAGGGTCAGCAAGTGTTTTGTTAATGCTTTTTTGTATGTACAATCTGTACCAAATTGAACTTATGCGTCTGCAAAGAGAGCAAGACACCAAAGTTGACCAGAAATGATTTTGGTATTATAATACTAGTATTGTAAACAATAAGGAGTTTTAGATGGGTTATAGAGTTGTGCCAAGTGCATGTGAAGGTTATGGTCCACGCAAGGGTCTAGAAGGTCCGTTTAATTTTAGCGGGCGTGTGCTCTACTACGATGCACGTGAAGGACAATACTATGACCCACGTACCGACTTCTATGTGGAGCAGGCAGAGATGGATGCTATCAATGAGGAATTTTATCAACGTTTTAAACGGGAGTGTGCGTAATTATGGAAAATATACTAGTCGCAATTACAGTGGTTATTCTAATTGCAATATTAGGTCCCATAGCAACCATATGGAGTTTGAATACACTATTCCCGACACTTGCAATACCATATGACTTTGATCATTGGTGTGCAGTGATAATTTTAGGCGGTGTGTTTAAAACAAGTATTGTCAAGAAAGGCTAGATCATGAAATTAGCAATTGCATTTATTTTGGGAATCGTAGTAGGTACTGTGGGACTTAATGGTGTCATTAACGTAGCACAAAAAGGTATCGAGACTGTTAAAAATCAAAGTCAGGAATTGGCCAAATGAAGTATTATTTTTTAATCGTATTAATAGCATTTTTATCGGCTTGCAGTACAGTGGCAGGTGTTGGCAAGGATATAACAGGTGCGGCAGATTGGACACATGACAAGATCTCCAAATCTTCAACAGATCCGAGAAAATAATTTCGGATAACTCAAATTCAAATTGTGGTTGACAACTTATGATACAGATGCTACAATTCGAATATGCCAGTAATGAAATTGGCATTATTTTCAACTTAACTTTACAGAGGTTTTCAAATGGATAAATTATTTACAGTTGCTGGTGTTAGTAAGAATAAAGGTGCATACAAAGTTCGTTTTGCTAACGACTTGGTAAGTCGTATCAAGATTTTAAGCAAAAGCGATCAAGACATTCAGTTAATGGAATTGCCCAATGGCATGACCAAAGCCGAGGTTGTTGCGTTTTTGAAGGCTAGCGAGTTATATGCTAATGCCTCTTACAAAGAAGCCATCGACAATGCTGATGCAAAATACAATGCAGTTGCCACAGTTAAGGCCTCTGGTGCTCGGGTTAAGTCTGCTCCGAGCTTGGAAAAGATCAAGGCTCGTGCTACTAAGACAGAAACAGTAGCCGAATAAACACTAAGGGCTAGTCCCTTAGTCATAAATTATGATTGATAAAGACTTGGGATATTACAGATGCAAAGACGTTGATTTTCAATCAAAGGTTGATGCCTGTACATATTCCCAACTAACCAAACACCCAGTTACCTGGGTGTTTCATAATGACGTCTACGATCATTATCCATGGCACATTGAACCAGAATTAAGTTTGGATCAACTCTATGATATTAGAGCACGTGAGCTTAGAGAACAGTATGATTATATTGTGCTGAGTTATAGCGGTGGTGCTGATTCAAATAATATATTGGAAAGTTTTATTCGTCAAGGATTACACATAGACGAAATACTTACTAACCATATTAGCAAGGCCACAAGTTCACTAACCGTACTTGATGCCAATGTTACCAATGCTTGGAACTTTGGTGCTGAACACGAGCTACAAGCAGTTCCTAGATTGCAGTATATCAAAACACATTTACCACGTACAAAGATTACAGTACTGGATGTTAGCGATAGCATAATCAACACAATTCAAAAAATTGATGATCCTGATTGGGTTTTGGGACGTGGCGATAAACTAAGTGTAGGGCAGAGCTTTAGATACAATTATTTTTATTTTGCAGAAGTAAAGAAAAAATTGGATCAAGGCGCAAGTGTGGCAATTGTGGTGGGAACAGACAAACCCAAGACCTTTATTAGAAATAATGAGTTATACGTTTCCTTTGTTGACCGTGTGGTGAACATTGCCAATATCAATGACTACAACCGAGAGTATACAAATACCAAGGTAGAATTGTTTTATTGGAGCAAGTCCACGGCACCGCTAATTTGTAAACAGGCCCATGTTATTAAACACTGGTTAACGGCCAATCCACATGAACAAGAATTTTGGCAAGAGAGCAATGCCAAGGCCAGTGTTATTAGACTAAAACACGAGCGAGTATTGCGTAATATCTTGTATTTAAATTGGAATCCTGAATGGTATCAAGCAGACAAAAGTACCAATTGGTGGCACAGTGAATTTGACACTTGGTTTCATACTAATAAACAATTTGCAAAAGAAGCTGAGGCTTGGCAAAGAGGCTTGGACTATATTGAATCACGTGCTGGTAGTTATATTACTCGAGACAAAACAGGCCAAGCAGATGGTTTAAAATTGTTTAAACATGATTACCGAATTGGCTTGATTGGAGTAGACAAGTAATAAATAATTGTGTATAATTAAAGAATAGTTGTAATCCCTTCCGAGCGAAGGAACTCAAGACGCGGGTGCGAATCCCGCCAGGTCCACCATTAAACATATTCCCATCGTGGAATCTGTGAAACCCGGATAGTACATAAGGCGGTTCCTGCAAGCCTTAAACTGAAAATGCCGGGTAAGGAGTATGTTTAATAATGGGCCTGAACTAGAATCGATTGGGTTAGATAGTAGAGACGGCAACTCGGGAATGTAGAACCCGTTAGGATTGGGGTGACCCGGTCGAAGAAGCAAAAAACGTAACCGCAAACGACGAACTGTTCGCATTGGCTGCGTAGAACCAGCCTAGGGTAGGAAATACCTCGTAACAGAAACAACCAGCCCCGCAAGGGGCTTTTCTACATGTTGTTTTCTTACAACACCCCTGTTTGCTCAATAATGATGTTTTTGCTATAATAGAGTTATAGTAATTAATTCAACTATGAAAAAATTATCAATTTTACTGTTATTGGCTAGTACACAAGTTCATGCAATGTGGACCGAAGACCAATTTGGCAATCCTATTAGAGCCAAAGGACACAAGGTTAACGTCGCTAATTTTAAAACCAATACTGAAAAACGAGCCGAGCGTTTGGCCAAGGCTGATAAAACTAAAGCCGCTAAAGGATATTATGTGCGAATCTCATTTGATGAGCCTGCTCCCAAAGCCAAGCCTATTCCCAAGTTAGACAATGTTCCATTTAAGGCAGATATTGCAAAAGGTGAACTAGCAGTTGACCTTAAAGGTAAAAAAGTTGCAGGACAAAGTCAACGGGATATAGATTGTCTTGCATACAGTATTTTTCGTGAAGCAGGCAACTTGAATGAAAACGCACAATTGGCAGTGGGTCAAGTACATATCAATCGTTTACGAGAAGGTACTTGGGGCGACACCATGTGCAAGGTAGTTTACTCTCCTAAACAATTTAGTTGGACTGATGAAAGATTAATACAGTGGTCTCAGGAACAGAAAAACAAGTATGTGGCCGAGGCTCAAGCACTAATGAATGGACTTAGAGTTAAAAAATTAGAAAGTGAAGATGTATTACATTATCATGCCAATTATGTTAACCCCAGATGGGCCAGACAAGGCCAAGTGGTGGCCAAGGCCGGTCCGCATTTGTTTTACAAAAATGTTCCTTACTAGGTGTTGTGTAAATACAACACTCAATTTGCCCAAAAATGGCAATTTTGCTATAATATAAGCATAGTAAGAAATTAGGAGATCGTATGAAACTCAATATTGGAAATCGCATTACATGGCGTTGTGCCGCAGGACAGTTAGTTGGTGATATCGTTAATATTGTATTAAGCGAAAACGGCAACAACGAAACAGTTGCATGGCTTGATGTCAAAGTTGCAGACCTTTATAATACTGTGCGTATTTGTGCAGTAGAAATGAATCTTAAAATGTTGAGTGTTGAGTTGGTAACGGAGTAAAAATGAAACTATTTCAAGAGACAACCAAATGGCCCGATGCAACTCCCAATCATGCTTATTACATGGACGATGGCAAGAGCAAAACGTTTGCCTATATCCGAGTCGGTAGCAATGCGGTTTTTAAATTTAAAAAGCCCATACGCATAGACACACGTGGCCGTAAGTTTCAAGAAATTGCCGACCCCAATAACTTTACAGTAGAAGAAACCACAAACCCCAATCGTTGGGAAGTGACAGGTAGCAAAGGTGACTTGTACATTGTACGATTAGAAGAAGGTGTTTACAGTTGCAGTTGTAGTGGATTCAAGTTTAGAGGTGATTGCCGACATGTCAAGGCATTTACAAAATGATTTATAACTTAATACTAGTTCTTGGTACATCTGTATCTACAGTTGGAACATATACAGACATTAATAGTTGTACCGGTGCCCAAACTCAACTCCAAAAGCAGAATGTAGTTGCAGCCTGTGTGCAACAAGAAAGTCCCGAGGAAGCCATGCAACGAGTACAGGGCATGTTTGGCATAATGCAACAATTTATACAACAAGCGTCAAAGAACTGATGTTAAAAGATTTTATCGGTCGTGAATTAAACATTGGAGATGTTGTGGCATTTCCCAACACACATGGCGCATTGATATTGGCAAGAATCGAGGAGTTTTCTAAATATCAATTGAAGTGCACCCCGTTGCATGGTCACGAACACGACCACGTGGCCACAGTTCGTTGTTATGCCCAATCAAGTGCAAAATTGGACCAAAATGAAGTTACCATGTATTTGTTAAAACGAGATCACGACGAATGAACTATCCAAAATCAATGTATTGGATACAAAGATTTTATGATATAGATATTTCTAAATTTGCCAATGTAGAATATGATGATATTAAAAATGATCAAGATCGATTAACCAAAATGATTTCTTGTAATAAAATATTGATAGAAAATGCAAAAGAGATACAAATGCAGTTTTCACAAGAATTAGAATCTGCGAGATGGACCTTGGGCAAAAATCTATATCAATTTACTATCAATCAACTTGACAAAATTATTTAATAAGTATTTGTACAACAACGAGTAGGTATGAAAAATTTATTGACCGCAGGGTGTAGTTTTACTTTAGATAACTTTCAAAAAACTTGGGCTGACTATCTAGCAGAATCTCACTCGTACAATTTAACAAACATTGGTGCCAGGGGAGCCGGAATTGATTTTATTTCTAAACGCATTATGTATCATTGTCAACAACACAACACTGATTTTGTAGTAATAATGTTGCCCAGTGTTGATAGATTTGATTGGTATCTAGACAAAAATCATCCTCTACAGTCGGCCGCAATTGATATAGCCAGCTGGCAAGATGGAAAATCTGCGTCATTGATCAATTTAGATGGAAATATCAGCTATTCGGAAGGATACTGTTTATCTGGCGGTGAAATTAGAGGAGATAAAAAACATTGGTTCAAGTACTATTATAGCGAAGCTTCGACATTGTTGAACTATTGGTCAACGGTGTATAGCTTGGAAAATTTTTTTAAGATTAAAAATATTCCTTATTATTTTACCACAGCATATGATCGAGATAATTTGGTAGAACAGTCGTATAACCAAACAAAAAATTCCAGCAAATTTGATTGGATTTTCGATTATATCGATTGGTCAAGATTTATTTTTTATCAAGGTGATCGTGGATTCTTGAGTTTTACTCGAGATAAAAAATTTAAAATTGTAAATCAACATCCCGAAACCCAAGCTCATAAATTCTGGGTTGATGAAATTGTGAATCCTATATTTGACCAGAAATGATAATGGTGTTATACTATACACATACATAAGGAATTTGCTATGTCAGACGAGTGTTACAGAGTCATTGGCAGTTTACAAGATCATGCCAGTCGTTTAAATAAAGAACAGATCTTGGAATTACAAGCTCGAGAAGGCAATGATGAATTGTTCCGCGGTATTCGTGCTGCTCTTGATCCAATGATAACTTATGGCGTTAAGCAAGTACCCGAAGCAGTTAAAGATGGCCGTGGACTTAATCCTAATACATTTTGGAAGAACGCTGAACTACTGGCAAAGAGACAATTAACCGGTGACGCAGCTCGTGTTGCTATTGTGCACATGATGAACCACGCTACTGTTCAAGAATGGAATGGTTGGTATCGTAGAATTTTAATCAAAGATTTGCGTTGTGGTGTAAGCGAAAAAACAGTTAACAAAGTAGTGGCAAAAATAAATGACAAGTACTCAATTCCTATTTTTAGTTGTCAGCTGGCTAGCGACAGTACGCATCATGAAGATTTGCTTACTGGCAAAAAAATTGTTGAAGTAAAACTAGATGGTATGCGAGTTATCACTATTGTTTATCCTGATGGCAGGGTAGATCAATATAGTCGTAATGGCAAAGAGCTTGTAAACTTTCCACACATCAAAGAACAAATTGCCCGGCATGCCAAATTATTTAAAGTACCTACAGTACTTGATGGCGAGGTTATGAGTGCTAGTTTCCAAGACCTAATGAAGCAGGCACGTAGAAAAGAAAATGCTCAAACACAAGATGCCGTATTGCATTTATTTGATATACTTAGTTTAGATGAATTTAGTGCAGGACGAGGTGATTTTAAACAACGGGACCGTAGTACTACACTAACAAATTGGCTTGCTCATGTTGGCGACCACATGCCTAATGTTGCAGTTGTTGGGCAAGAAGTTGTAGACTTAGATACCAAGGCAGGGCAACAACGATACAATGCAATCAATCGTGAGGCCATTGCAGGCGGGTACGAAGGAATTATGATTAAAGATCCTGAGGCAGTTTACGAATGCAAACGTGGACGTACTTGGTTAAAACTCAAACCCTTTATTGAAGTATCACTCACTGTGGTCGACTGCGAAGAAGGTACAGGTAAGAATGAGGGTAGACTAGGCAACTTGATCTGTGAAGGCGAAGACGATGGTAAACTGATTCGTGTAAGTGTAGGCGGTGGCTTATCAGATGAATTGCGTGATGCCGTATGGGCAGATAAGAAGGGCACCATTGGGCAAGTGGTAGAAGTACGTGCCGATGCAGTAACACAAAATCAAGACGGTAGCTATAGTTTACGCTTTCCAAGATTCAAATCGTTTAGGGGCTTTGCTCCAGGCGAAAAGTTATAAAGAACAATTATGTTAGATTTATTTTTAGATGCCATGACTCTGGCCATGTTGGGTTACTTTGTGTTCCTGATTGTATGGTTAGCCAAGCTCAACATTGAGGAAAGAATGGGTCGCGGTGCAACATTTGGTCAGGCACTGCGTGGCATTGTTCGGGATATTTTTAGCACAACAAGGATCGGATGATGGGTTTTAAAGTAGTAAGACGAGACGATCCCGGCTACACAGTGTCAGATGGCGTAGTGGTAGGTAATAGAGCCTTTCTTGAAATTGATCTCAATTGTCCCAAAAGAATTGCAAAAGCTATTCAAGAAGCATATAGTAATGGATGGATTCAAATGAGTGTAACATTTACCGAAGAGGAATATACATGGCTGATACTGAAGCAATAAAAAATACCATTACGTTTTTAACAAACGAAAACAACGAACCCGAGGAATGGTTGCGTATTGGCCCAGATGGGTTTTATGTTAGAGGCAAAAAACTCGAACAGGATGACCGAGAAGCAAGAGAAGTGTATAATAGTTTTACGCAATGGTTGGCATGGTGGCAACTAAATCATCAATAGGATCAAAAATGACTGAAGAAATCTCAAACCCCGAACATGAAAAGTTATTGGAAGTATTAAAGTTTACACCACGTACCTACAAGATTAGTATATGGGGCTATGGTGGTGAGAAAGTTATGGGCACCGTGGATCGTAAAATTTACGATTACTTTAAAAGTCGTAGACTAGATCTCACTGACTATGCGTGGGATAGTGACTACGCAGAGGAAAACAATATTCCTGAAGAGATGCAACCGTTCCCTGCAGGTTCATGGTACGAGTGTGATAATTTGGCACATGCTAGTGGCGTTAATCGAGATGCTGGCACACTACAGATAGAAGATGAGACAGGAGAAACTGTATACGAACGCCAACTAGATGGCTTAACTGGATTCAATGAAGAAGAACCCGAGCCTGAATTTGACTGCAATGATGAAGTGTGGATCGATCAAGAAGAGGCAGGTACTGTTGTGTTCTTGGGCGACAGTAATGAAAAAGGCACATTCTTTGAAGGTGAAATTGAACTAACACAACCATTTGACATTACTAAACTAACATTGGGCTACGACGAAATTGATGGTGAGCCTATTATCAATGCAGTCTTGTACGATGGTGAAGACATTGATAACTGGGGCGGTAGCACAGATGGTAAGAGCAGTAGTTTTGGTTTTTACATTGCTGGTAGCAAGAATTCTACAGGCAAGTGGGAAAAATACAGTGACATGGATGATATTGACTATCCCATGACCGAGTGGTTCCCTAAAAAGATCAAGCCAGTGCGTACCGGCAATTACATGATTAAACCTGCAGGTAAAAGTGAATGGACACATCAAGCACGTTGGACCGGTGAACGGTGGACCAACGTATACAATGATGAAGAAGTCAAAATCAAGGCATGGCAAGGACTTGCTATTGATCCCGATGCCAAGGAGACGACATGATTAAATTCTCACCAGACCATGAAGACAGTGCAGTGGAGCGTATTGAATTTACTAAAGCAGGTAAAACTATTACATTTATAAATCGTTTTGACACCTATGCCGTTTATTCCAATCCGGAAGATTGGGATGAAACTGAAGACGCATGGGCCGAATACGATCCCGACAGTGAAGAGGGCATTCATACCGGAGTATTTGGTTGGGTAGATGAAGATGAAGGTGAACGTATTGAATGGGACATCGAAGGCGATCTCACTGAAGATGAAAAAGCCGAACTAATAGAATCATTCCAAACAGATTATGAATATGGCCCTGAACAATTGGGGTGGGAATGGAGTGATAGAGATGTAATATTTTACGGTCCAATTACTATAGAGGTTGATAATAATGATTGATTGTTTAGTACTAGGTGACAGTATCGCAGTAGGTACACAAATGTTTAGGCCCGAATGTGTGGCGTATGCCAAGAGCGGATGGAACACTTGGGCTTGGAATCGAGACTATTTGAAAAATGATTTGACTGCTAAAACAGTTATCATTAGTCTAGGTTCAAACGATCATAAAGGCATCAAGACACGAAAGGAATTGGAACGGGTGCGAGACAAGGTTAAAGGCAGTAGGGTATTTTGGATTCTGCCTGCAATCAAACCCAATATACAAGCAATTGTACGAGAAGTGGCCGAGGAACACGGTGATACTGTATTACCAATTACTCGACTGCAACCAGACGGAATTCACCCAAGTTGGGCTGGATATAAGGAAATAGCAAAACAAACTAAAGGAAACAAAAATGACTGATTTAAAAACACATTATGAAGCATACCTAGCTGAAAATGAAAAGTTTGAAGCGGGTAATAATGCCGCCGGAACTCGTGCTCGCAAAGCACTACAAGAACTAGCCAAGGCAGTAAAAGCTCGCCGTAATGAAATTACCGAGACCAAGAACGCAAGAGCAGAAGCTAAAAAAGCATAAAGGAATATAATGGCATACGATTCAAGGGCAATTAAATTGCCCAAGCAGGTAAAGCGTAGTGCAGCCGCTTACACAGATCCACATCAACGTGGTGCATTCATTCGCAGTTTTGTACGAGTAATTGAGAACGAGTCCAAGATTCGTACTAACAAGAAAGATAAAGCCGCTGCATAATGGGACAAATATTCCGCAAAGCTGAACAGTATATTGATCAATTAACTGAATCGGGATGCTGGGTTGAGATAGGATGTGGTCGTGCTGGCGATGACGGAAGTACACAGGTATTAGCTGAATGGGCAAACCAACGAGGCCGATACTTGTGGACTGTGGATATGGATCCGTATAACTGTGACCTAGTACGATTGTTGGCCTTGCCCAATGTTGAAGTTGTGCAAAGCACCGGAGAGTCTTATTTAGAAACTTTTCCGGGGCACATTGCTTATATAAATTTTTTATATTTAGACAACTTTGACTGGGACTGGCATCCAGAAAAAACTGAAGAGTTTGTTCAAGAACAACAAAAGCGTTATCATGATTTAGGCATGCCAGTTATGAATAATGTCAATAGTCAACGAGCACATTTGCGTCAAGCAGAGTTGGCATTGCCTCGTTTGGCACCTACAAGTCTTGTTGTCTGTGATGATACTTGGTATAACAAGTGGTGGGGACACTATTCGGGCAAGTGTGGCGCAGTGGTACCTTTTTTACTGAATCACGGATTTGAAGTGTTGTACACAGAAGAAAACCCAGTATATGGAACTATACTGGGTCGAGGAATTAAACCTGTAAAAGATTAATTGTATTTGGCTTTACCAATTGCTGCTGGTTGAACTGTATCTCCACCAGGAGCAACTCTTGTTACCACTGCTGGAATGGTTGTTGCAACAGTAGGAGCAATTGACTTTACTGGTAAAGGTGTAGTCTTTGCTACCACAGGTGCAGCCACTTTGGTTTTTTGTGCAGCCACAACAGAGATAACTGGGCTTGCCACCTTAACAGTTGTTGCAGTTACTTTATCAGCCATGATTAACTATAAACACCGCCGTATACTGCTTTACCAGTTACAGTTGAGTTAACATTTAGTGAACCAGCTGCCGGTCTTGCAGTAACTGTAGTACCATTGGCACTGTTTGGTCCTGTATAAACATCGTTATTTGATGCAGTGGGTTGTGGAACTCCAATGCCAGTTGTAACCGGGATGCCAGTTGCGGCACTGGTTACTGTATTGGCCACTTTGCTTCTTGGCGCTGTTACTGTTGTTCCATTGGAACTATTTGGTCCTAAATATACTGGTTTTCCGATTGCTGCTGAAATAGTCATTTCTATTTTCCTTTATCTGATATAGTTATTTATCCAAAAGCAACTATTAAGGCCCGCCATCGCCTGCTCCATCCCCGCCATTTCCATAATCATACTCCCAACGTTCTGTAGGAGTAAGATAAGTAGGATGTGTACCCAATGGTGTAATTAGCGGGGTGTGATTTGATACACCAATTGCCGGAGGCGGTGTTACTGGTACGTTATTGGGCCTAGCAACCTGAGTTCTATTGGGAGCATTAGCCACCTTGACTCTAGTGGCTACAACCGGAGCTTGTGAGGTTGTATCAGTGTAATTGGCTCGAGCAGTTACTGGTCCTGGGGTAATTGGAGTACGATTTGCTTGTCCAGTAGCAGGAGGTTGTCCATAAATTGGAGAACCTGGATATTGTGCGCCGTAATTTGGTGGGTTGTATATTGACATTGTGCCTATCCTTTGTTGTATTTACGCTACTAATTAAAATTGACATTTGACAAATAAGTAATAATAGCATATAATCAAGTATAGGAGACCGTCATGGAATATCAAGAAATTTTAAATTTATTGCAAAATAACGATTGCGAAGTAACATTTACCAAACTAGATGGCAGTGTGCGAGTAATGCCCTGTACACTAAGAGCAGAGGCATTGCCACCAAAATTAACAGAAAGCACAAAGACTCGTGCAGTAAATGAAACTGTAATTAGTGCATACTGCTTAGACAAACAAGAATGGCGTGCCTTTAAGGTTGCCAATGTAACCAAGATTGAAATTATCAATGGAAAATGAGCAAACAGGAACCTACCAAATTTTTGATAATGTGGGACAATACTGGGTTGGAATGTGTCCTTGATATTAGCTCATACGAAAAGGAACTGATGTGGGCAAAGTTAAGCAACACCCAACCACCTAAGTTGCCCATTGCTCAAATGATGATGCGGGCTCGCGCCAACGCACACCGATGTTACGAGATATATACAATAACAGTGGAACACAATATAAGCGTGGCAGATATGCGGGATATGTTTGGAGACAATCCGCAGGCTGTTGTAAACCTAATACGGGCTCGTGGCATTGCGATCTACAGTGACCGAGTAAAAACTGCACCTGTAATAGTATGAACGATACTCCAAATATGTTTGAGGATATGATGGTAGCCGAATGGTTTCGAACCAAGGTGAAAACCAGTGATGTGTATGCTCAAAATCTCTATGCCGCTATGTGCAACAACGATTTTCAAAAATTAGAACCTTGGGCCTTACTCAAAGGAGATACTTGGAGTTGCAGTTGGCGACGGGCTGGCGGCATAATTGCTGATCTTAGAGGCAAAGGCGATTATATGGATTGGTACTGCTCGGGAATTATCAATGATGAGTCTCCCAAAGGATATGTTCCCGAAGGTGTAGTTACTATGGAAATCATTGATGATCTAAAGACACTAGGTTGGAGTGTTTTGGATATCAACGATGCAGATTGTTAACCAAAACTGTTGCAATTCAACTACAACATTGTTATAATAGACGTAGCAGTTAAAAATACTGCAAACATTTTAAAGGAAAATATATGAGTACAATTAAACTATCAAAGTTCGACCTCGACACTAAACAAGGTAAGTTGTTTAAAGCATTGGTATTAGACGGCGAAACATTGACCGAGAGTCAAATTGCCAAGCGTTTTGGTATCAAGAACCCAACTGCTACTATCTCTGTTATTCGTAATAGAGGCTATGCAGTTTATGCAAATAGTCGCAAAGCCGGTAATGGTGTCAATGTTACCGAATACCAACATGGTTTTGCAAGTCGTAAACTAGTTGCTGCTGGCTACAAAGCAATGGCAATGGGTCTAGTTTAATACTAGATTTTTAGCCAAAGAAAAACCCGCTTATGCGGGTTTTTTCTTGAGTACTAATTAATGTACATTGTTATTACCTTGTGCAATCATTGCTTGAACCAATACAGGATCAACATCTAATTGCTCAACACCTTCGTATGCATATTGAGATGCTTTTTGCAACTCTGCACGATCTTCTGGAGAAATTTCAATAATTTCAACTCCATTGGCTTTTGCATCTGCTTCGTACTTGGCAGCATCTTCAATGCTCCATTGACGCTCTAGTTTAGCAGTAGCCTTGGCCGCAATAGAAAACGCATTTTGTTGCGCTTCTGTTAGCGTTGCCCAGAATTTATTGCCAGTTAAAATACTGGTAGTAAACATACTGTGGTCAGTTTTGTATACATACTTGCCTTTGAAACGCAAGTATGTTGTTTCAATTGAGGTATTTTTATCTTCTGCGGCATCTCCATATGCTTCTGTATCAAGCGAATACTTACGAACTGGATCAGCACCAACACCTTTGAATAGTTTGTTACTGTGTTCAGTATGTGTAAGTAGTCTACTGTCGGCTAATTCTGTTAGGTTTGTAATCTTTTGATTAGAACCAATAACACGATATCCTCCGCTATAAGTAAACGCTAGTCCGCGAATGTTTGTTTTTTCTGCCATACCTTTAAGAATAGATTCACCAATTTCACCATCCAATACTCTAGTAGCATGGTCATGATCTTTAAACAAGAATGGTAGATCAATAGCATGGAAATCTTTGTACAATTGAGCACCAATAATTGTTGCTTGTGTTTGGCTGATTTCGAATTCGCCATCAGACAATGCATCAAATAACTTGTCCCATTTTTTTGCATTTTGTTTCCAAGTGGCTGCTGGGTAAGGCGCTTGGGTTCCATCCAATCCTGGAATTGAAGGAGGATCTAGTTTAAAAATATGACATTTATCATATTTGTTAGCATAATCTTTCATTGTGAGAATTTCTATATCAAATTCTCCGGGACATATTTTTTCTAATTCTTCTTTAAAAGCAGATGCTGTTCTAAAAAATAAGTATTCGGGATAGTGTGCAATTACCCAGCGAATTTTTCTGCGTTCTGTCATATGATACTCCTGTGTGGTATTTAAGTTATTTATCCAATTGTGTTGTTGGACTTGACTTTGCTGTCAATAGATTGTATACTTTTATTTATGAGTTATTACCCAACAAGCTATGGAAACGTGACTATTCCCGTACATTCTGGAGGATCAGGACAGTACTATGTCAATACTTCGATAAGCCCCGCTTGGACCTCAAGTACTGTTATACAGGGCAAGACACTGCAAATGGATGAAGGTGCCGACATAAAATTTGGAGAGGCTAGTCTAATGGAAACACTGAGAGAAATTCAAAGCCAACTTGGTATGCTGGCACCAGATCCTAAGTTGGAGGAGGAATTTGAAGAATTGCGAGCCTGTGCCCAAGAATACGAGCGATTACGGGCAAAGTTTCTGGAACAAAAGCGTATGTGGGAAATACTCAAGCAGGAAATGATTGACCAATAATGGCGGATGTGTTACAATTAAACATGACTACTATAACCATTGAAGGTGCCGATCGAGCGTTGGACGCTATCAATTGGCTTTTAATACACGACATCGATTACGAAATTGCGCTTGATTCCGGGCTCGGCCCCAATCCGCGATATCGTTTTCGATTCCACAACACTAAAGACGCAACACACTTTGCACTAAAATGGCAATAACTGTACGAGTACCCTGGCAATCACCTTATAATAATGACTCGGCATGGAACGAACTGTGTGCATGGTCAATAGAACGATTTGGCATGCCCAACACTGAACGATACACATGGCGTGCCAGTAGAGATTATATGGAATTTGTTTTTCAAGACGAACATGATGCACTGATGTTTCAATTGTATTGTGGATCAAGTGAACGTGTTGAGGATAATCATTTGACAACGGAGTATTTTAGCAAATGGCTATAAGAACAGTATTGCATGAATTTAGATTGGGTGATGTAGAAGACCCTGAGATTTATGCCGCACACCCCATATGGGAATGGCAACAAACTGAAGCCGGCGCTTGGTGTATGAAGAACTGTGTGCCCGAATCGGTGTCGTGGGGCATAGGAGTTGATCCCCACAACTACGGTTATCGAGTGCACATATATGGCGACTTGGCCGAGCACGATCTAACCTACTACTGTGTAAAGTACAAAAGATTTGACAAAAATTGAAACATGGCCTCCGCCTCGATGGAAAAGTGTAAAAATATTATGGGCCGATGTGTTTGATGGCCCACGATATCCCATTAGAGCGATACTGGACTGGATTGACTCGGCCCCAGGCGGTGACTATCACCTCAGTGGCTTGGATGGGGTCAAGGGATTTGATTTTAGATTTCGCAATCCCAAAGATGCAACTTATTTTGTCATGATGTGGTTATGAAACGACCTGAGGAACACATTGTGACTGGAACGGCTTCTGCAGAGCAATATCGCACGGTACGAGATTTTTTACATGATGTATACGATTGGTGCGGGGACAATGGAGTTGAGTATGAATGGCAAGGCGAACACAGTCGCACTCGCCTGGGCCGGAAAACTTTTCATTGCGAATTGTATATTGCTGACGACCATCAAAGAACCTTGTTTTTATTGAGGTGGTCATGATTACGTTAACTAAAAAAGAATGGTATAGGATTCAGGATCAGTTACTGGATGACTGGCCAAGAAGTTATGTTGTGATGCGTGGTGTAATGAAGCGTGAACTGGGATTTACAGTTCGCGAACATAGTTGGTATTCCGATCAACATGGCACACAACGTCAAGTCTTGTTGGATTTCTATGATGACGCCAAGGAAACTTGGTTTATACTTAAATATTTAAATCGTGAATAAAAAAATTACATGGATCAGGACCGGAATGCGATTGCGAGCCGAAAGCGATCCTCGTGGCTGGCCCAGTAATCCCGGTTGGGGTTTAAATGAACGGGACATGGATCCCATACACCAGTGGAGCAAAGAAAACGACTGTGGTGTACGTACAAGTTTTGATACTTGGCAGTTTCGAACTGATGAAGAAATTACCGTGTTTTTATTGAGGTGGGCTTGATTGAAATTGTAGTGGAAAATCAAGAAGTGAGCAAACTATGGCCCATGGTGCAAAGTATGCGTGAACGTGGATGGGTGCAGGGTCAGGACTTTGATTTTACCTATCACCCCGCAGAGTATAGATACACTTGGGATCAGACCGCCGAACAACGTACTGTGTTTACATTTTATCGTGAAGAGATAGCTACCTTGTTTGCCCTGACTTATCTATGATGCCAACCGTAGAAAAGTTTATCGTTGTTGACGATTACAATGACTATGGACAAAAGAACCTGCACATACCTCGATGCGTGTGGGTAACCGACTATACATGGTACAATGAAATCGAGCACGAGATTGCTGCATGGTTACAAACACACAAATGCATTATGCCGGGTATGATAATTAAATTTCCCAGCGAAGAAGCGTTAACATTATTTTTATTACGATGGCAATAAACGACCTATACAACGATCACGAACAACGCCTGGACACAGTCTTGGGCGATGCCGACTTTTGGGCAGCCATGCAACAGTGCCGAAAGGGTGAAGGTCGAGAGCATTGTCGATCCAATCTCTTAATGCATCAGTGGTTTTGCGAAACTTATGGAATTGAATTACAGTGGTCTGACGAGAAGATAGACCAAATCAAGCCCGAAGTTCGTGTCGTAGACGAACAAAAGTACATGATATTTTTATTAAAGTACACAAAATGAATTGGGGCTATGTTGTTGCCAAATTGATATCTGCAATTGGATCGTGGATTGATGCAGCCAATTTGCGTAATAGAGTCTACAGTTTGAAAGAGGAAAATGCTCGATTGAGACTGGCCTTGGAAGACGTTGAACGCATGGATCACGGCGGCGCGATAAGTAAATATTCTCGTAGAATCTTGGATCGAGTTGACAGTGAATGACAAACCTGCTATAATACACTTATGAAAATTTACATTTCCAATTATCGCAATCACTGGTTAAGTCCATATACAATTTTGAAAAAGATATTCTTTTGGCAACCTTGGGCTCGAGAAGACAGTCCACCATATCCCGAATGGGTTGAACGTTGGGCAGATCGTATTGAATTCATTAGCCAAGGCATAAAATGGGTTTTGGATCGTGTGCACCCCAGGGTCAGATATGTCCGAATTGACCGGTACGATACTTGGAGCATGGACGCAACATTGGCCATAATTATTTTGCCCATGTTGAAACGACTTCGAGAGGACAAACACGGTAGTCCCTTGACAGATCCCTTAGATTGTCCCGAAGAGTTATACCCCTCAGAAGAAGCCGGTCCCAAGAACGGATACACCGACAGTACCTTACACGAGCGTTGGAGCTGGATCTTAGATGAAATAATTTGGGCCTTTGAGCACCTGCATCCCGACAACGATTGGGAGGATAAGTTTCACACAGACAAGGGATTTGACCGTGAAGGTTATCAGGCAGTTGAGGACCGTATCGCAAATGGACTAAGATTGTTTGCCAAATATTATAGAGGAATGTGGGATTGACACAGTATACATTTAATGACAAAAGTGTTATAATACAGTATAGAAAAGGATTATATTATGAGAGTTTCGGTTATTTCGGATCTACATCTCGATTTTGCAGATTTAGTATTACCAGGTGGTGATGTCCTGATCCTGTCCGGTGATATTTTTGAGGCAAAGAATCTCAAAAAAGAAAACTACAATCCCGAAATGATATTACTTGAACACGAACGCCAGGATCGACGACCCGATAGATTCTACAGATTTATTCTCGAGGAGTGCAGTCGCAAATATCGTGAAGTCATAATGGTTATGGGAAACCATGAGCACTATCGCTTCAAGTTCCACAAGACTTACGAGCACATCAAGAGCCAATTGCCCCCCAATGTGCACCTGTTGGAAAAAGAAAGCATGGAGCTGGATGGTGTGCTATTCTTAGGTGCAACATTGTGGACAGATATGAACCGGCAGGATGCACTGACACTGTACCATATGCAGGGTGCCATGAACGACTATCGTCAAATTACCATGCTCAATGAACGCACTGGTGACTATCATAGACTGCAACCTGAATATACAGTTCAAGAACATTTAAAAACAATGAAGTATTTTACCACTGCTCTTGCCGAGAATCGTGCTCGTGAAGGCGGCGCACTGCCGGTAGTGGTTGTTACACACCACAGTCCCAGCAAGTTAAGCATCAAGCCCAAGTATGAAAAAGATGTACTCATGAACGGTGCTTACAGCAGTGACCTTAGCGAATTTATTTTAGATCATCCCGAGATTCAAGTGTGGACACATGGACATACACATGACACCTTTGATTACCAGGTCGGTAGTACCAGAGTTATTTGTAATCCCCGTGGTTATAAATATTACGAACCACGTGCCGACGAGTTTGATCCCACAATTGGTTTTGACATTTAAGGAGCAAAGATGGAGTTTAATGAATTTGTTATGGCCTGTGGCCAAGCACTGATATTTTATGCAGGTTACAAACTAACACGGTTTATACTTGGATTTTTTGACTTTGCACAAGACGTAAGTGAAACTGGAAAACAGGTAAAGAAATATTTAACCTCTATTATCCACTCTGTGAAAAGCGAAAAGCATGGTGATGTCATTTACTTCTTTGATGAAAATACCAATGTGTTTATCACACAGGGACGTAATGATGAAGAATTAGTTGAAGGCCTAAAGGCACGTTGGCAAGATCATATATTTCTTGTCAGCGAGAAATATTACATGGCCGGACCTGACTTTAAAATGCAGGAAATTAAAGATCCCGATGAGATTGGCAAGATGTTGGCGGAAAAAGTAATCAATAAATGATGCGAGAGTTGTTGATATTTTTAAGCATTGTGGCGCTAATGGCTTGCCAAAACTTGCCTACAAACTATTTCAATCATGTTACTATTATAGGATATTCAAGATGAAACCGCAAACGCCCGCAGAGGGAATTATGTTAAATCGCAATTGGGGCACAGCTCGGGCCTACACCATTGCTTGTGAATGTGGCGACACCGATCACTTTCCGCAGATGTGGATTGAGGTTGGCGATGAGAATGATCAGGAACTGCAAAACGTCACAGTGACATTTTACGTAGAAACGGTCAGTCCTTGGTATAGACTCAATCGTTGGCGCCAAATTTGGAGTATGCTGACTCGGGGCTATGTCAAGCAAGAAAGCACACTAATTCTCAGCAAACAAGCGGCTCTAAATCTAAGCACTGTAATTAGAAACAGTGTTGCAGAAATGCAACAGATCAATGTAGTGCCTGTTGATTTCGATGAAGAAATGTAGTATAATTAACTTCTGACGTACTAATATAGGTGACTTTATGACCATGCATCTCCACCATCCTGCACTGAGTTTAAACGGTAAACGTAAAGGCAAAATGAAATTTAAATCAGCAGAACAAAAACGTGAATATGAGCGTCTTGACCGCGAGTGGAAAGAATTGCTCAAACGTCAAGGTGCCGAAATTGAAGCCAAGAAAGTAAATCGTGCAATGCGAGCTCCTGCACTAACTTACAAGCTATCAGCACCAGCAGGACGTGAAACTGCCAAGATCAAGAGTTTAGACACCGGACATTCGGGTGCAGTGGCTAGCAAGGCTATACCGCAGTACACCGGTGATAAAATGCTTGGTGTTGCAACACTTCATAAAAGTAATGCAGTTCCAGTCTTTTGTTCCGAAGATGCAATTGCTATAAGTAATATGAGGAGATAATAATCACTTGAGCAAAGAAGATATAATTAGAATAGCAGGCGTTGTGGAAGAAGTTCTTCCCAATGCCATGTTTAGAGTTGTGCTAGAAAACCAACACAAGATAGTGGCCACAATTGGAGGCAAACTTAGACAAAATAATATACGCATATTATTGGGAGATCGAGTCGAAGTTGAGATGAGCCCTTATGATATGAATCGTGGTAGAGTTGTTTATCGCAATAAATAACATATGAACGATATTAGAGAAACACTGGACCTATTAGAAGCAAAAAACAAGCAGACACTAGAGCAAATCAAATTGCCTTATGCTAGAACTGCTTTATCGCCAGTTACAAGCCAAACCACAATTGATTTGCATTATGGCAAGTTATACAAAGCCTATGTAGATAGATACAATAAAGGCGAAGGCGATTCCAATTTCAATGAAGCCGGAGCTTTTTTACATGCCATATGGTTTGCACAGTTTCGCAGCCCCGGTGCACGTAAGCCACATGGAACTATTCTATCTCTAATAGAAAGACATCATAAAGACTTTAATGCTTTTAAAGAAGCATTTAAAAGTGAAGCAATGAAATTGCAAGGTAGTAATTGGATTTACCTTAGCAAAAGCGGACAAATTAAAACTATCAAAAACCACCAAAAGCGCACAGATATCGCTTTATTAGTAGATTGGTGGGAGCATGCCTGGATCAATGATTACCACAGTGACAAGGAAAAATACCTTGACAATCTTTGGCGCATCATGGATTGGGACACTATCAATCGTAGACTGTAAATTTAAAAACAACACATATATGAAACAAGTGGATGTAGTTATATGTTCCCTTCCATCGTTGCATCTGGATCATCCACCAGGTGCACCAGCATTACTGCAATCTGCTTTAGAATCTGCAGGAGTATCAGCGCACTCATTGGATCTAAGCATAAGTTTCTTTACCGAGCAATGTAAAAAAGACATCAATCAATATCATATATTGTCAGCAATATTTAGACCCACAAACGAATACATACCTCAAGAGTCCACAACAGTTGCACAATTATGGGTTGATAGCTCTATTGATAAATTAAAAAATATAAATCCCAAAATAATAGGGCTTAGTGTTTTTACAAATTTTCAACATAATGCTACATTATTTTTAGCTCGAGCAATTCGACAACATTTGCCCGATACTATAATTGTGCTTGGTGGATGGGGATTAACAGTCAATTGCGATAGCCTTGCTGGACAAAAAAACATCAAACGATTTGACTTGCTAAAGCCGTTTCATCAGTATATGCGAGAACAAAAACTTGCAGACGAAATTATTTTTTCCAATGATAATCCATTGGCTCGTTTTACAGTATTCGTAACCAAAGAACTAAAACGAGCTTATTCTAATACTTTGTATAACGTACTTGAAGACAAAACAATTTATGATTCCCCAATACCAAATTACAATGATTACGATTTATCTAGTTATGTATGGAATGGTGCTAGATCACTACCAGTTACTGGAAGCCTTGGTTGTGTACGCCAGTGCACTTTTTGTGACATCCCGGGGCAATTTGGAAGATTTAAATATCGAACAGGCGAAGACATAGCACAAGAATTAATTACGCTTAAAGAAAAATACAATATCAATACATTTGAATTCACTGACAGTCTTGTAAATGGTTCTCTGAAAGCCTTTAAAGAATGGATGACAATTGTAGCTGATTATAATGATAATAATGAAGATAAAATACAGTGGTTCGGACAATACATTTGTAGACCGCAAAAACAAATCCCGCAAGACTTGTACAGTTTAATGAAGCGCAGCGGAGTTACCAATCTAATCATCGGAGTTGAAAGTGGTAGCAATCAAGTACTAGAAGCAATGAAGAAAAAAATGACCGTTGAGGATGTGTACGATGAATTGGAAAAATTTGAGCAGTATGGGATAAAAACAACGTTTTTAATGTTGTCGGGATTTTATAATGAAACTTATGAAAGATTTTTAGAATCATTAAAATTTATTGTAAAATGTAGTCATTATGTTGCCAACGGTACTATAACAAATTTTGGTGTTAGTCCTCCACTATATATCAATAATCATATGTATCTCGGGGAAGAGGCGGACAAGTTAGGTATTATAATTGATCCATATGATCAACTCAATTGGAGCTTAGTAAACGACAGTGAGAATAATTATGTTGAGCGAGCACGTAGAAGGCTAATAACGCAAGTGTTGATAAACAAATTGGGTATACCTACTCCAGAACAAAATATTTCCAATGTTTATCAAATGTTGCAAAAACTTAAAAATTATAAACAAGAATTACATGAGTAAATTAGATTTTTTAATTCCTCCTGGTATACTGAGTCTAATAGATGAAGACAAATTAGAACTAGCAATATCATTATCAGCAACATCAGCTCGCGGAGTTTGGCCTAGAGCAAGAATTTGGCTTGATGACGTGATTATAGGCAATCAACAAATAAACAAACATGCAACTATAAATTACAAGTTACCAAAAAAATTAAAAGACACAGTAATACTAAAAATAGAATACTTAGATAAAACCAGCGATCACACCGTGGTCGATGAATCGGGACAGATAATTGAAAATCAATCACTTAACATTGACTCACTGTTTATAAATAATGTTGATGTTGTAAAAACTCAAATTATATACAAATTAGGTGTATATACAAGAATATTGTCAGAAAGCACTTTACAATATTTTCGAGATCACGGAATAGATTATGGACCAAGTCATAGTTTAACTATGACTGAAAATGGATCATGGGATATAAACTTGACATTTCCAGTGACTAAACAAATAATTGAATTAACTGCTATTAGAAAGAAACACGAGTTGTGGTTAGATGATGATATACTATCAGAAATCAATGATACTATAAATCAGATTCGCAATGCCCAATAACATATGAATAAAAAGAAAATATACTTCTACGGTCCCAATGATGTAATACCTGCACAAAAATTTAAACACATATTCACGTTTTTTTATAATACAGTACCATTATTTCTAGACTCGCATATACGACACACCAACCCCGAATTCCATAGCCAAATTGAGTGGACCGCATTGGTGCTACTTAAAAGAACACAAGATCAATTGGTTAATGAAATAATTGATCAAAAAATAGATTTTTTATGCGTTAGCCTTTATATTTGGAACGTTAATGAAGCATTAGAATGTTTGCGAGGTATTAAGAAAAGAATCCCCAGTAGTGTTACTATAATTGCCGGAGGACCAAGTGTTGAAATTTTTAGAGACAGAGAATTTTTACATAAAAATCCCGACATAGATTTTGCAATATACACACAGGGCGAACAAGCGTTTGCTGATGTGCTAGAACATAAAATCAATGGAAAAATTTTAACCACGCTAAACACCAAAAATCTAGCCTGGATAGATCGTGACACAAACAAATTAAAAATCAGCAACTTTGAATTTGTTAGAAACAGTGATGGTAGTCCTTATTTAGAAGCACAGGATTTGCTATTGCGTATGCGAGACGATCCAGCACATCAAGGATTTGAAATGCACCTTCCTTACGAAACTGGTCGAGGATGTCCTTATAAATGCAGTTTCTGTGATTGGACCAGCGGGCTAACCCACAAAGTTTCTAAAAGAGAATTTGATTACGAAGAAGAACTAGACTTTTTGGGACGCAACGGATTTACATTTATACAAATGAGCGATGCCAATTTTGGGATACAGAAAAGAGACATCGAGATTGCAAGAATAATGGCTAGGTTAAAGAAAGAGCGTGGATATAATTTTCGTATTCACGGAAACAACTTTAACAAACTAAAAAAAGACGTAGTATTTGAAATTGTTGATATCATGATGGATGCACAAATACTGTTAAGTCCAAAATTTGCCTTGCAAGATATTGACCCAGTTGTGTTAAAAAATATAGATCGTCCAGATGTACCATGGCCCGAGCACAAAGCCTATATACAAGCTCTTGAGAAAAAATATCCTAGAGTTTCTATTAGACTTGAACTGATATTTGGCATGCCAGGACAAACCATTGAAACATGGGAAAATACTCTAGTTGAGGTTTATCCTTATGAATTAATGATATATCCAATGATGGTACTGACCAATAGCCCAATTGGATATGATACAGAGTATCGCGAAAAGATGGGGATAAAAACAATACACACCAATTTGAGCACTGGATCTTCCTATCTAGTAGAAATTGTCCACGAAACGTATAGTTTTAACATCAATGATTATTGTTATTTCCTACTACTGAGTCTTGCTCTCAAACACGATCGAATTAGGCTATTTCCTGTTCGCAGGGCAATATTTAAAAAAATCAAAAGCCATGAGGATTTTAATAGCACCATTGAACACATCAAAAACTGCTTGTTAAACAAAACTTGTGAATTAATCGTACCACAAGTAAATAACTTTATAGAGAAACTACCATGATAACTATCACCGATAATGCCACAATTAAATTAAAAGACATACTTGCCGAGGAAAATAATCCTAATCTTAAACTACGTATATTTGTACAAGGTGGCGGGTGCAGTGGTATGAGCTATGGATTTACACTAGACGAGGTTCAAAATGAAGATGATTTTACTTTAGAAGAAAGTGAAGTCAAGATTCTAGTAGATGCAATGAGTATGCAATACTTAACTGGGGCTGAAATTGACTATAAAGATGACTTGATGGGGGCGAATTTCTCTATCAAGAACCCCAATGCCCAAACAACTTGCGGTTGCGGAAGTAGTTTTAATCCCTATTAGCGCGAACTTGCTTTGTCCAAATCCGCTAAATAAGCTATATAAGGATTTGGACTATGGCTTTTTGGAACTCAGCTGGGTACACTATAAACAGTATCAATGTTGGTACTACTGCCAATGACGGCACCGGGGACGATGTTAGAGACGCTTTTATCAAGGTTGATAACAATCTAGGCAATTTATCGGCATTTTTATCAAGCACTACAGTTGATTTCTTCAATGTCAATGTTGCAACACAACTTAATACCACAATTGCCAATGTTGGTAACTTGACAGTTGGCAACGTTACTGGTACGCAAAACCACTATGGTAACATAAATTTATTTGGAAATATTATTCCTGGCGCTCCTGCCCTATACAATCTGGGCTCGGCCGCAATGCCATTTGGTAATTTATACGTACAGAATACAATATCAACCACGCAAATTTCACAAAGTACCAGTGCTGGTATATTAGAAATTCACGCAAATATCAGTCCCGGTGGCGATATACAGGACGTTGGTATTTTGGGAAATATTAGTAATAATTACGGTGGATCCAATGCTTTTGCCTTCTTTGGACATCAGTACTCAACTAACAATTTTATATACAAAATCACCCCAATTTTAGCAGTTGGCGGAAATAATATTGTTACTGGTGGATTCTATGGTAACACACAATTTGGTAGTCAGTTTTTAAGTAATGTAACAGATGCTACAAGCACTACAACTGGAGCATTGCAAGTTGCTGGTGGTGCTGGAATTGGAGCAAACTTGTATGTTGGTAACAACATTGTTGCTACTGGCAATATATACAGTAACGGAAGTCAAGTGGTTACTCTTGGTACTACTGGAATTGGATCACAATACAGTGGCGGCACTATCAATGGGCAAACTTCATTTATATCAGCAACGCCATCAACTTCTACATCTACTGGTGCAGTAATTATTCCAAATGGCGGCTTGGGTGTTGGCGGTAATGTTTATGCTGGTGCAATATACGGACAGTTACACGGAACGATAAATCCAGACTCTGCTGCTCAACCTTTTATTACAAGCCTAGGAACATTAACTGGTTTGACTATGGCATCAGGATCTACTCTTAGTGCCAACATTTTACAAGCAACCAGTATTGGAGTTACAAACTTAACTTCGGGTGCTGCTACATTAACCAATGGTGCACTAACTGGATTAAATTCCTTGGGTATTAGTGGAACAATTATTACTTCTACACTAAATGCAGCCACAATTGGTAACACTGGCGCAACGCTAACTGGGACATTATCAACCAGTAGCCAACCCAATATTACTAGCTTAGGAACACTAACCGCGTTAACTACCTCAGGAACAATTATTTCTGCCACAGTTAATGCTGGCACAATTGGTAACACTGGAGCGGTACATACAGGGTCATCATTTACTGCATCAGGTACAATCATTGCTGCCACAGTTAATGCAGGTACAATTGGTAATTCAGGTGCAACACTTACTGGTACATTGAGTACTGCAAGTCAAACTAATATTACCGCAGTTGGAACATTGACTGGATTGACAGTATCAGGAGCGATAGTACCAAATGCCAACACAACTGTTAATTTGGGTAGTACTACTGCTTGGTTTAACAATGTATATGGTACTGCTGTTCATAGTTTATACGCTGACTTGGCAGAAAATTATTTAACTGACCAAAAATACGATCCAGGAACTGTAGTTGTAGTTGGCGGTGATGCTGAGGTAACTGCATGTACCAAACATGGACAGGATAACGTAATTGGTGCTATATCTACAAATCCTGCGTATTTAATGAATGGGGCAACTGGTGGTCAACCAATTGCACTTAAAGGGCGTATTCCATTAAAGGTATTTGGGCCAATTATGAAAGGTCAAAGACTAAGCACAAGTCATGAACCCGGCCATGCCGAATATGCAAAAGGTGATTATAGTTTTGCTATCGCATTAGAAACAGATATCAGTTTAGGTTCAAAAATAATAGAAGCGATTATATTGTAATATGTCAAATTTAAGTTGGGTCACACCTCCAGGTACTGTAGCTAATTTTGCTAGTAATACTCCAGTATCCTATGAATTATTAGTATACGATAATGCAAATAATGGTGCTTACGTTAGTTTTGCATTAATCAGTGGCAGTTTACCTAGTGGACTAACACTAAGTGCTAGTGGAGTTATTAGCGGAACTCCAGCGCCAGTATATTCATCCAACAATAAATCATTGCTGCCATATAACTTTGTTATACGAGCAACAAGCCAAAATGGATATTCACTAGACGGCGCATTTGCTATTAATATAATTAATTCTATTACAAATAAAATTTCATGGATAACACCAAGCGGAAGTTTAGGAACAGTCCCCAGCAATGAATTTTATCAGATACCGCTACAAACACAAACAATAGATAATAGCTCTGTAACTTATAAATTTTTATCCGGGCAATTGCCTGTGGGGATGGAAATTGCACTAGCAGGATATTTGCAGGGAGTTCCGACTTTTGTTACTAGTACAGTTGTTGACCAAACTGAAACTTTTACCTTTACTGTTAGAGCCACCAGTTCAGATGGAACTGTAAGCGATAGATCATTTAGCATTGGCATCACAGATGTTAGTGGGCCAATCATTGAGCCAACTACAAATTCTCTTGGAACATTTTTTGATGGTAGTTATTATACACAACAATTAACTGTAGCTGAACTAAATCCTGTCACACAAGTACATTGGAGTATTAAAGCAGGAGCATTACCAAGCGGTATAACATTGAGTCCAACTACAGGATTGTTAAGCGGATACATACAACCTATCCCGCAGGCAAATGCTTCGTCGATGCCAGGATATAACAAAATTGAAACTGACCCTGCAAGTGGTGCTATAATATATCAACAAGAATATGACTACGATGCTTATGATTTTAACAACAACATTCCTAGTAAATCTCAAGGCTATACTTTTACAGTACAGGCCTACGATGGTGCAAATTACGATCTACAAGACTACACTATTAATATAGTATCACGTAGTGATTTTACCGCAGACAGTTCAATTTTGGTCAATGACAATAGCTTGACTGTTGACGCAAATAATGTTTATACACCAATATTATTAAACAATGCAGGTGCATTACCAAATGCTAGACAAGATGGATACTACGCATATAAATTTGATGGTATAGATTTTGCAGGCGATTCCTTTACATATAATTTTGCAAACGATGCTGGTACCTTTGATACTTTTGTTTATGGTGTTGATCAAGGTTTTGATTATCTGGGATTTGACAACTTTAATAGCGGTGGCGCTGGGTCAAATAATTTGCCGGGGCTTATATTGGACAGTAGCACTGGATGGTTGTATGGTAAATTAAACACCCAAATCAGCTCGTCCCAAACTTATGATTTTGGTATTACTCTTAGTAAAATCAAAAACGGAATCACTTACACTAGTAATCCAAAGTTTTTTACGTTGACTGTATTAGGTGATGTTAACAATAGAATTGAGTGGACACCCTCTTCTAATCTAGGATCAATTGATAATGGTAGTGTTAGTGAACTATTTGTTTCAGCAAAAAGTGTAGCCGGGAAAGACCTAACTTACTCTATATATGATGCTCCAAAATATCCTGCAGGTCTTCCACAAGGACTAACACTATTGCCATCTGGTGAGATAAGTGGTAGAGTATCATTTGAAGCATTCGTCATTGACGAGTTCAATACCACCTTTGATAACAATAAACTAACTTTTGATCGAACATTTAATTTTACAGTACAAGCGTCGGCGGTTGATGGTACTGCTACATCAATACAAACATTTACGCTCGCTCTAAATGTTATAGACCAAAGACCCTATGTGGATTTGTACTTGACTGCAATGCCGAGACAAAATCAAAAAAATATATTACAATCTATATTCAACAATACTACTATTTTTAATCCTGAATACATTTATAGACCAACTGATCCTTGGTTTGGGGTAGCAAGTACTTTAAGAATGTTATTCATTCCAGGATTGAATAGTGCAGAGTATTCTGCTTATGCAGAAGCAATAATTAACAATCATTGGACCAAGCAATATGATTTTGGCGACATAAAAACCGCAGTTGTATTTGATAGTATCTATAATGTCAAGTACGAGGTTGTGTATGTTGAAGTACTTGACCCTGAAGAAAATAGTGCAGGACAAGGAGCACCCTTAGAAATTAATCTTGCAGGGGAGATTGCAAATCCTTTTGTAGATTCTACTGGCAAAGTCTTTGATGTTGTCTACCCCAATAATAGTGCAAACATGGTTACTAGATTAGTAAACAATATTGGCTATTATGACCAAAGCAGTTTACCAAATTGGATGTCAAGTGACCAACTAGGCACCAGTGGCACTACGTTCAGTACGCCATTGGGCTATGTCAAAGCAGTAGTATTGGCATATACCAAACCCGGATACAGTAAAAAGATTGCTTACAACTTGTCTGCTGCTGGTATCAATTTTCAAAATATAGACTTTACTGTTGACCGTTATAATCTAGATAATATCTATAGCAAAAACTTTAATACTTCTGCTAATGTTTATATCACTGGCCACGAAACAACTTTTGATTATTTGCCGGTTAACAATATTGGCGAAATAGTTGCCAGTGTTAACTATGCTGTTTCTGTACCATTTAATCAAATTAATGGACGTACGATAGATTACATTAACTCCAATGGCGGTATTGATGGTATAAAGACTTTTCAAACTGGAGATACATTGATATTTGCCAAACAAGAAAACTTTACCAACCCAGGACCATTTGATGGTTGGGTTGATTATACAGATTCTTACATTGGCGACGACATACTGACTTCAACTATTGAGGGATATGGATCCGAAGCGTATGACCAATACAGTATTGTGCCTGGATACCTAGAGTCGGCACAGTCTACGATCACATTTACAGGTAGTAATACACAAAGTTTGTACACGCTATCTCAAAATATCAACAATAGTAGCACAGTAAGTGTATACGTAAACAATATTTTACAACCAACTACAAGTTATACTATCAGTGGTTCAACTTTGGCATTTAATACACCTCCAGGAAATGTAATACTTCCTCCAAATCCTGCACAAATTACTGTTTATAGCGGTATCAACTTACAAACTTTTAGTTCCAATGGAACAGTTGCAAGTTTTACACTTGGTAATTTAGTATTGAATCCCACTACTGTAATTGTTAATGGAGTTGTGCAATCAACTGCAAATTATTCAGTCACTGGTAGTACGCTAACATTTAATACTGCCCCGCCATTGGTTACATACGCACAACTTCCTCCAACAGTTAAAGTATCAACTGGAGTCAATGGTGTAAATGAACGCGGTGGTATATGGAGAATTGACATTGTTAATGATATCGTAAATTTAATTTTTGTAAGTCCTGTTAATTTAAACAGCAAAATTCAAGTGGTTAGCGGACAAACTTATGCTGGAAGTATTGTAACTTATACATTATCAACTACTGCAGGGCATACTGTTCCTTACTATGTACCTTATAAAGTAGATGTATCGCAGATTATTAACCGAATTCAAACTACCTTTAACGCAGGCACTACAAGATTCTTCTCTAATAGAGATCAATATTACGCTCCAGGAAGTCAAGATCAGTACTTGAAGTTTCCACAATACAATGTTTTTCAATAAATATAGTGCAGGAGTAAACGATTAAATGGCATCAAACATCAATGCAACCGATATAGATATTACTTACCCAGTTGCTGGGCAAGATAATGATACACAGGGTTTTAGAACCAATTTTACAGTAATACAAGAAAATTTTAACATTGCTGCTTCAGAAATTTCATCGCTTCAAGCCAATAGCGCATCTTATGCTACAACAACTACCCCGCCAGTTAGTTCAAGCTCAGCAGGCACTCCAGGACAGATAGCATACAATTCTAGTTATATCTATGTATGTATAGCAACAAATACTTGGGTAAGAGCTAGTGTAAGCAATAGTTTTTAATATAGAATTTTGAGTATAAATACTTAATATCATATTTTAGGACACAGATTCAATGTCAAGTAACATCAATCCATATAACGTAGACGGTACTTTCCCAATTGCCGGACAAGATAACCCTAGCCAAGGATTTCGCGATAATTTTACAAACATAAAGAATAACTTTATTTTTGCCGAGAACGAAATTTCAGATTTACAAACAAAAGTTCTTACAACTAGTGCATTAAACGGTCAAACCCTAAACAACAACATGGCCGGAACACAGATTATTGCTCCGCAATTGTCCTCATGGACACAAAGTCTATTAGATTTAGGAGTTGCAAGTTCAGCGGTAACTTTAGATTTTTCTAAAGCAAACTTTCAAAAGATAACAACCGCAGCAGCAATCAATTTAAACTTTACCAATTGGCCAGCAACTGTAGGTACAGGTGCATTGGGCTATGGCTTGATGCGTGTTTGGATCAATGTTACTAACGTGTCACATACCGTTACCCTACCAAGTAGTGTTTCAATTTCTGTCGGAGACATTGCTGGATATAATGCATCTACAGGTGCAATTACATTTGATGCTACTGGAAATTATGTATTTGACTTTTCTAGTATTGATGGTGGATCACACTATTTGATATTTGATGTTACACGTAATCGTAACAGTATGCGTGACCCACAAATTTATTTTAATCCAGCAGTTACTTCTGCCCCTACATTATTTTTAGGTTATGGGCAAAACGCTGCTGGATCAACTGGTTTGGCATTGGCCATAGCCGGAGATCAAGGACAAAATATTGTTAGCGCACAGGGCTCCTACAATTCTGTGGCCGTCGGCAATTTGGGTCTGGCCGGAACTATAAATGCTACCCTAGACACAACCAAAATTGGCGGGTATACAATTACTGCTGCTCGAGGTAATTTGAGTACTGCAACTATCGCCCCAGTTCAAAGCGGTGATTATCTAGGATATCACAATGCTGTTGCGTATACTGGACAAGGCGGAACTGCTAACGTATTCCAACAAATATCTAGTATAGTGTTTTATGCAACTGGAAGTAATGTAACTTATGGCTTAGGCGGCAATATTGCGTTCTTTACCGCAGACGACGGCGGAAGTGGTGCCAATGTTGTGTTACAGGCCATGGGCATTGAAAATGACCAAAGTGTTCGCGTATATGGCAACTTCTATACCAAGGGTGGTTTAGTAGAGGGCGGAACTTATGTAACTAGTTTTGCAACCAGTGGTGGTAGTTCATTTACTGCTAATAATGCCGTTAGTACTATTATAATCGACAGTACAGGGTCATCATCAGTTGCTAATGGTACCGTTATACTGCCAACTAACCCAGTTGATAGACAAAAGATCAAGATAGTATCAGTTGCTCCAATAGCAACAGCAAACGTATATTCTACTTCGGCTATTAAGTACGTGCCTACCAATAAATTTGCTTCAGGCAATGTAACAGCACAACTTACTTACATATCAGCAGTGAATACTTGGTATTTGAGTTAATCCAAACTCATTGACTTTCAATTAATTTAAGTTATAATATGCAGTATGGGACATCCACTTACTCCTAATCTAAGCAATTTATCAACTGAAGAACTATCAAAAAAGGTAAATGATCTTAACCAACGATTGTCAATGGCATATCGATGGGGTCGTGGCGATTTAGTCCAGCAAATTTATTTGATGTTAGAAGATTACAACTTTGAAATAAAAGAACGTACTCGAAAACAAATGGAAGAAACCGCTAAAAAGAATCCCAACTTTGATAAGTTAATTGATATTAAATGAATTACGATCCTTACGGACAAGCCTATACTGATACTCGAGAACTTTGCGACTTGCTTTATCAAAACCCTGAATTGGATTTGGCACGATTCAAAGTAGTAGACAGTTTGCCGTATAACACCGCGGTCATGCAGACTTTCAGCGGATTTCCACACTTAAAGCAATATGTCATACCGCGAGAGGACATGCCTGTAGAACTGTTTCATTGGGGTCAACAACAGACCTGGTACATGCCTGCGGAGTACCGGGATTTAGACATTGCAGCTCATATTCTAAGTCTTTGCACAACAGATGTAGAATTACAAAGAGTAGGCGAGGAATTGCTATTATATCAGGAAAGAGATTTATTCAATCTGCTTAGATACCTTAAATACTTTATAGATACTATGCGAGCAAATCAAGTGGTATGGGGATTGGGCAGGGGTAGTAGTGTAGCAAGTTATGTGTTATATTTGCTAGGGGTACATAAAATAAATTCCATGTTCTATGATTTAGACATACGAGAATTTTTAAAATAAGGAATAAAAATGACAAAAGTATATAAAAGCGCACGCGGGAAAATGATTGACATTGATAGAATTAAACTATCCAATGAAAATACCAATGCCGTTGGCAATATGCGAGTAAACGCACGTGGAGATTTAATTGGAGCAAATGGGCAAGTTGCAATGGGCCGTAATCAAATTATGGATCAAGCCTATGCCGTGGCTGATGCACCATATAGTCCCAATGATCCAGAGGTATTCAAACAACAACAAAAAATGGCAGAATCAAGTAAAGCCAAGGATTTGCATGATATGATTAACAATCTTTCACAACCCACAACCAGTCTTGAACAAGTTCAGACTGATACATCACCTGCTGCTCGTGGCAGTTTGGCAGCAGCCGCTGCAAAAACTGTATCGGTA
>Ga0208739_1000032_pt1 | contig 58585 bp, 78 predicted proteins | sample CryBogCBE27Jul09_FD_184566 | JGI IMG/M metagenome (GOLD analysis project Ga0208739, IMG submission 184566) | Freshwater microbial communities from Crystal Bog, Wisconsin, USA - CBE27Jul09 (SPAdes) (version 2) | ecosystem: Environmental > Aquatic > Freshwater > Lake | place: Crystal Bog... | reverse complement strand
AGGATGATTCACCTGCATTAAAAATGTTTATAGACTTTGCCAAAATGGTAGCAGAAAAAGAACGTGAGGCGTGTGCTGAAATTTGTGATGGTTTTTACTTATCATGGATAGACATACAAGGTAGATATGAATTCATGGGTGAGGGAGCAAGCGAATGTGCTGGTGCAATCCGAGCAAGGGGACAAGAATGACATTTAAAAACACAGGTGTTATTTGTATGCTCCAAATTCCTGATTCAAATAGAGAAGAAGGCTTTAAAAGCGTAGATGTTGGCAATTACTTCACTGCTCCTGATGGGACGCAATGTTTGATTACATCTGCTGAATTAGCGCAGAAATACCAAGACAAAATCAACGTGCCAATTTACATTAAAGCAAGGGGACAAGAATGAAAACCAAAGAAGAAATTCAAGATGAAATTATTGAGTTGTATGGAGCAAACAAAGCGTTAGGTGAAGTGTCAACTCGTTTGCACCAACAACAGATAGAAATCACAAAGAGACTGTACGCTTTAAACCATATGTTGGGAGCAATGAAAGAAGGTGATAAAGATGAAGCATGAAAAAACATTTGAAGCAATCAACAAACTCAAAGAAGTAGAAATTGAATTGCATCGTTTGAAGAACGCTTTGGAAATGAGCAACAGAGCACTAGAGACAAAAGATGAGCCTGTGGGATGGATAGACAGTAAAGGCTACATGATTTGTGTAAAGACAGATGAATCTTGCAGACCTCTCTACACCACGCCACAACGCACATGGGTAGGACTGACTGATGAGGAAAAAGCGCAATTTGTTGTTGCGTATTACCCATCAAATTGGGACAGAAAAACAGCAGTATCTTTAATGAGCGACTACGAAAAATACCTCAAGGAGAAAAATCATGTTTAAGTTTTGTTGCGAAGATTGTGGCGAATGTTGGTATGTAGGCAATCCAAGAACTTGCAAATGCCCTAATGAAGAACTACAACAACCAAAACAAGAGCAAGTTAAGCCTGTGGCATGGGGTATGGAAAAAGACGGAGTTATCCTTGATGTAATCTGCCCTGCCGAACATGAGCGTGAAGAAGGTAGCTATACAGTACCTCTTTACACCACACCACAAATAGAAACAAAAAATGAGCCTGTGGCGTGGATGTATTGGCAAAGCTGTCTGAATGATGATGGAACACAGACTTCGCCGTGGGTGCAACGGTATTCAAAGTTCAAACCGACAGAGTCCGTAATCAACAAAGACATTACTCCCCTTTACACCACACCACAACGCACATGGGTAGGACTGAAAGATGACGATGAAATTCCTTGGGATGGGGTCGATGCCAAGTCTTTTGCCAAAGCCATTGAAGCCAAGCTGAAGGAGAAGAACACATGAGAAAACCAATAGCATGGATGAAAGAACTCGTTCCCCAAAAGGGGCTTGAGTGGCAAGTGGTGTTGACTGCCCATGAAGAGATGGCAAAAGATTGGGAGCAGCCAGTCATACCGCTTTATACAAAACAAGAATGGGTAGGGCTGACTGATGAGGATTGTGATGAAGTTGAGCGTTGGGTAGAGTTCAAAGAAGAAGGTAGTGGTCGCATACCGACTTCCAAACTTATCCAATACATTGAATTCAAGCTGAAGGAACGCAATACATGAAGCGCAAAGAACTAATATTGCGATTGTCTGCCGGTCGGTACCATTTGAGAACAATGATGGGTTGGTTTGAAATGTTTGAGGACTGGGAAAATTACTTGAAATGTGCCGTCATATTCCATGAATACGATAAGCTGTTGGAAAAAGAACTTAAGGAGCGCAACACATGAGACTAACACGAACTTTTAATGCGGGGCACGACAACCTGTATCTCAACAAAGATGATGTTAACCGACTGCTCAAGGGGCAGATGCTTAAAGAATCTTCATTGATTGTCCAAATGGAAAATCCTGAGCGTGAATGGATAGGTCTGACGGACAAAGAACTTGATGATTTGCATAAAGTGTTAAAAATTCGGCTTATGGGAACTTTTCAAATTAAAGATATTTACCGAGCCATAGAAGCCGAACTGAAGGAACGCAATACATGAACGAATATTGGTTTCAACTGATTACAAATCTAGTGTTGATTGCTGCCATTATTTATTTGATTATGAATGATCACTACTGGTTTGCATTTTTTTTATTTTTGGGATTAAGAGTTATGGGAGAGAAAGATGAAAACACCTGAAGACGAAGAGTTCGAGAGAATTGAGCGTGAGCAAAAGAGAATCATTGAAACACAAGAGGCTTTGCGGGATGAGATGAGACTGGCCAATAAATATTTTGACCTTGCTTACGACAACTTCAAGCGCAACCAAGTACTTGAAGAGGTGGCACAAGAGTTTGATAAGTTAAAGAATTTTGGTGATACGTCACAATCGTTCGCAGCATTTGTAAGGGGAATGAAGAAATGAAAGCATTTGCAGATCCGCACAATACGCAAGAGCACGGCATGGATTTGCGAGACTGGTTTGCTGGTCTTGCTTTACCAGTAATAATGCCCGACAACAGAGCATATCCAATGGATGCGGCAAAAGCGGCATATCAGTTTGCAGACGCAATGATGAAAGAAAGGAAAAAAAATGAAACAAGCAAGAGCAGCATTTGAGAATTACATGGCCACGAAAGGAAGAGATATCTCTGAACTTTGGAACGGTAATAAATATACAAACACAAACATCAATACAAAGTGGAGTTATTTCCTTTTGGGTTGGACCATGAATCAAGGAAAGTAAATGATCAATCTAAATCAAATTAATATTGCAAAGAGTATTCAGGGACGAGAACATATTGTTGAGAGCAAGGTTGATCAGTATGCGGAGGACATGGAGCGTGGTGATGTATTTGCTCCAGTGGTTTTATTCAGAGTGGATGGGGAGTTGTTACTGGCTGACGGATGGCACAGATACTATGCTCACAAGAAGCTAAACAAATTTAGAATTGACGAGGACATTCGTAACGGTACTTACGTTGATTATTTGTTTTACATTGGTGAATCAAACAATCACGGAATGCCTTTTACGAATGCAGACAAGAGAAGGATTCTTGCTCTGTGGTTAGAGCAGTTTGAGATTGAGTTGTTGAGTGATACTGAAATTGCCAAGAGACTGCGTGTTAGTCAGAGGTTTGTGAACGAGCATCGCAAGGGTAAGAAGGGTGACACGATTGAAGTAAAGCGTAACGGTAAGACATTTACTCGCAAGGCCACTACCAAGAAGCCTAAGAAAGAAGAAGAGCCTAAAGTTGAAACCAAAGAAATCATTCCTGTAGAGTTTGAGCATACGAAGGAAGACGAGAACTTTGCTGCGATAGATTACCTGACAAAAGAGAACGAGAAGTTGAAAGAAAAAGTTGCGTTGGCTTTTATGGAGGGTGATGAGGATGACAAGGCAAAAGCTCAGCAGTTGATTGATAGTTTGAAAGAGGAGATTCGTTTGTTGCAGATTGACAATCGTGCGCTCAAGGCGGGTATGGATAAATATCAGCGTGAGGCATCGCAGTTGAGAAAGCAAGTTGCCATGCTTGAGAGACAGATCAAGAAGCAATGACTCTAAAATTAAGACCATACCAGGAGGAAACTCTTGATGCTTTACGAAAAGGATTTGCAAAAGGCAATAGAACGCAAGTCCTCTACGCCCCTACGGGGGCGGGTAAAACAGAGATGGCCATTGCATTATTAGAGGCCACTCGGAAAAAGGGCAACAGAGCGGCGATGATTTTGGACCGCGTTGTTCTTTGCGACCAGACCAGTGCCAGGTTAGATAACTATGACATTGATCATGGAGTTTTGCAGTCTGGGCACTGGCGTAACAGGCCTTATGAGAATATTCAAATATGTTCTGCACAAACGCTAGAAAAAAGAAAACAATTTCCTGGATTAAATCTATTGATTGTCGATGAATGTCATCAAACGCGAGAGCAGACCGTTGAGTTTATCAAAGCCAATCCTGATGTTCGAGTGATTGGATTGACGGCTACTCCTTTCACCAAAGGTCTGGCAAACATTTATCAGAATATCATTTCAACGGTAACAACCCAGCAGCTAGTTAACCAGGAAGTATTGGTCCCTCTTAAAGTCTTTATTGCAAAAGAGATTGACATGAAGGGAGCAAAAAAGATTGCGGGGGAATGGTCGGCAGCTGAGACTACAAAGCGCGGAAAGCAGATCACTGGGGACATTGTTAGAGAGTGGACCAAAAAAACCCACGATATTTTTGGTGAACCCAAAAAAACGATAGTCTTTTGTTCTGGTGTTGAGCATGGCATTGACCTGGCTCGGCAGTTCAATGAGGCTGGTTTTAACTTTATTTCAATCAGTTATCGCGATGACGATGACTACAAAAAAGAAGTTATTGCGGAATTCAGTAAACCACAAACAGACATCGTGGGTCTTATTGCAACGGATATCTTAACCAAAGGGTTTGATGTTCCTGATGTAATGATCGGCGTGTCGGCCAGGCCTTTTTCCAAGTCTTTGTCCTCCCATATCCAGCAAATGGGGAGGGTGATGCGTGGCTGCGAGGGCAAGGAATTTGCGCTTTGGCTTGATCATTCAGGTAATTATTTGAGGTTTCGGCAGGAATGGGAAGAGGTTTATCAGAATGGCGTTCACGAGTTGGACGATGGCGCAGAGAAACCAAAGCCTGAGCCTACAGAAAAAGAGAAGACTGAATCCAAGTGTCCAAAGTGTGAGGCTTATTTCCCTCGTTATATGGATGCGTGTCCTAATTGTGGTCATGTAAGGGAGAAGCTTAGCAACATTGATTCTGTTCCGGGGGAATTAGAAGAGCTGCAGGGAAATATTGTGACCAGGGAAGACAAGCAACGGTTTTGGTCTATGTTGAATTGGTATATTGATAATCAGGGTTGGTCCAAGGGTCGGGCAGCGCATACTTACAAGGATAAGTTTGGCGTTTGGCCCAGGGGATTGAGTGACGAGGCGATCATGCCAGACACCAAGGTGCAGCAGTTTATTGATGCGGGTATCAGGAAATATATCCGTCAAATGAGGAGAATGCGGTAATGGATTTGATTAGTTTTTGTCGAGCGCAAGGCATTCTCATAGATGCCATGCCGCCGATTGGCGTTTGGAAAAGGTATCCAACGGACGATCATCCCAGATCCAGGAATGGCGCTGTAAAGTACATGGGTACTCATGCGTTTGTGCAAAATCATGCGTTAGATGAGAAGGTCGCAACATGGAAGCCTGAGTCAATCGAATGGGTGGAGCGGGAGCGATTCAGGGATATGGCCAAGCACGAGGCTCTGAAACAGGCAAAGTTAAACCATGAGGCTGCACAACGCGCGGCCGCAATTTTGCGTGAATCACAATTGGCCAAGCATGATTATTTAAGGCTTAAGGGTTTCCCGGAGGAATCCGGGTATGTCTGGCGCGGTCCTGAGGGTGATATGCTTGTAATCCCAATGCGCGTAGGAAAGCAGCTTGTTGGATGCCAGCTGATCGATAAGCATGGGTCTAAAAAGTTCCTATACGGGCAGCGGTCCAGCATGGCTGAGTTTATATTTGATAATGGCGGAGAGCATATATATTGTGAGGGTTACGCTACAGCACTGAGCGTGAGGCTTGCTCTTAAAAATAGGAAAATAAAATACACAATACATGTATGCTTTTCGGCCCACAATTTATTGAAAATTTCAAAATCTATCGGGTCCGGCGTTGTGGTGGCCGATAACGATAAAAGTGGTACGGGTGAGCGGATAGCCCGTGAATCCGGGCTCCCGTATTGGATAAGCGATACCCTGGGGCAGGACGGTAACGACTACCACCTAACCATGGGGCTTTTTAGGTTATCGCAAGGGCTCGCGCCGCTGATATTAAAGCATAGAAAATAAGCCAGGCGGCCAGGGCTGCGATAAATCGGGCCCCGGCTGCTGCTTGTTGTTCGCGTTGGGCCTGGGTCCTCATAACCACCCGGCCAGCTTTTTGAAATATTTTTTATATTCGGCGTAATTTTTAAAGCTTTCGCGCTGCATGCAAAATATTAAAAATTGATTGCTCATAAAATAACCTTGGCCTAGTTCGGTTTTGCTTGGTCCTAGGTCCTGGTACTTTTCACCGGCATAATTTGACAATAAAACGAATTTAATTTTATCCCAGTCGCGGGCGCTGGCCTTGGTCCAGTCCAGGATATCTTCATCATTAACGCGGCCATATCCATCGTATGGGCCGGTTAAAATTTTCCCGTCCGGTGTGAGTGCTGCTATGGTGTGCAGCGCCGGAAATCCTTTGTAAATATTTACTATCGGCTTGTGTGTTTTGGCGCATGTTTTACTTGTGAATCCCATGGTTTTTCCTTTTAAAGTTCTTCGATAAAATTTATTCTTTCGCTGTAGTCAATCGTGTCTTCGTCCGATTCTGGCGTAAAGTTTGCAATTGCTAAGCTTGCGGCTTCCTCTTCTGAAGTTGCGTGAATGTGCACTTCTTTTGTGACGAAACAGCTAACTGAAACAAAGTAAAGTTTTTTTTCTAACATGTTTTCCCCTTATAGGTCCAATACATCGGCGCGGGCCTGCTCGTGCTCGGCGCTGCTTTTGAATACTTGGCCACAATCCAGGCACACAATCCGGGAATAGTTTTCCGTTTTAATCCACCCGTGTGAGCATTGGCCGCGTTTAAGGGCCTGGGCGGCCCGGCGTGCGGTTTGTTCCAAGGCGTGTGTTAATAGGTCGGAATCGTTTGAGTAATCCATTGTTTTAAATCCTTTTAAATTGTGCAGCATCCACAGCAGGGCGCATCGATACAGCGGCCGCGGGTGTTGCGTATAAAGTACTGGGGGCGGCCTTCGTTGTACGTTATGACTAATCCAGGCGGCGCCAGGAAAGCCCGGCGGGTTTTGGTGTCGTAATTGATGGCGGCCCCGGCCTGGAAAGCGGCGCCGGTTTTGCTGCAGCGGCCGGGGTATTTTGCGCGCATTGTTTTAATCATGGTTTACCCTTTCACGATTGGGATAACGCGGCGGGCGCGTTGGTCGGTTAATTTTGCACGGGTCCCGTGTGCTCTGAATCCAATTATCGTTTTTCGGTCGGCCTTTTGGCACAGCTGGCACACTGCGCAGGTCATGTACTCTTTAACCTGGGCCGGGCATACAGTAATTGAGCGGCCCTGGGGTGTGGTGGTGTGCTGTGGCGTGTCGCTGGGCACAATGCACACAGTTGGCAGGCCGGTTGCGGCCAGGGTGTCGGCCTCTCCAGCATCATCCGCGGATAGGTTAATAGTAAAGCCCCATAAGTTGGCGTAAGTAATCCACTTCAATGCCTCGGGTGTTTTTTTATGGGTGTATGTAAACCCGCGGCGGCCAATGTTCGCGCGGACAATTTCACCCAGGGCGGCCGGGTCCACAGTTTCACCGGCGCCGGGTAAGTCACCGGCAACATTGTGGCGCCACAGCTGGCCCGGTTTCATGTTTTCAATTTGTTTGATAAGTGCCTGGATATCTACGCCGCGGCTTGGGACCTTGTTCCAATTAAGCCGGGTAAAATAGTCTTCACCATAACAATCGGCCAAGTAATGCGGGCAGCTGGGCGGGCATGTGCCGCGTTCGCTGTAGGTGGTTGGGATTGGTCCGGTTTTACGGTTTTCTGATTTGTTAATGTAATGGTATTTCATGTGTTTTCACCTTGATGGACAATGCAAAATCCCATAATGGCGGCGGCCAGTGGGAACAGTGCGGGAATTGATAAGCCGATAAAAATCAAATAACCGGATAAGGCGGTTAAAAGAAAAGAGAAAATTAAAATTAAGATATCCATTGTTTAAGCTTTCATTGTGAGGGGATTGGTTTCCTGGATCGTATAGCCCAAGGCCTGGATTTGTGTGAGGGTTTCGCGGGTTAGGGTTTTGGTTTTGGCAATAGCAGCAAAAATTTTTGCCTGCTCGCATGCTGGGTGTGCGACTAGTTGCCCGTATTGTTCGCGGATTTGGATTTGAATTGTTTTCATGTTATGCGGCCTTGAAGTACTGGGGGATTAAAGCGGCCAGGCGCTCCAGCTGCTGCTTTTTGATTTGGCGGCGTTGTGCGGCCTTTTGTGATTTCCTGGCCAAGTGTTCGCGGCAGCTTTCGCGCCAAGTTTTGGCGTATCCGGTGGGATTGGGGGAAAGCTGGTCCAGCTTATTGAGCATGCGCGCGGGCATGTCATAATAGTGTGGTCCCATGTCCTCGGTCATGTCTTTGAAATAAAATTCTACGGTGTCGCGCGAATAGCTGGCGCGGCGTTCAGTTAGGACCACCATTCCATAGTACATAGTGGCGCCGGTGGTTTCGGTGCGTTTAATGATTGCATAGTAAGTGTTGCCGGCCATGCTGTGGTCGATTACTTCCCAGCGCGTGCCCTGGGCGCTGTCCTGGGTCAATTCGCGCTGCAGCACGTCCGCGGTTTTTTGGTTTCGCCCAATTGTGTAAGAGGTCCATCCCATGATTAGTTATCCTTTTTGGTTAGTTGCCGGGCGAAGTGTTGCCCCATAAGCCCACAGCATGGGCTTATAGAATTCACTTAAGCGGCTTAAACTGTGAGTGCTGGTTAATTTCCTGCTGGGTTACTTGCTGGGCGGCCTTGATTCGGTTAATCGATTCCTGCAGCTGCTCGGTTGTTTTTACACTGGCGGCGTCAATGATTAACGATTTGTCGATTTTGTAATACTTGCCAGGCTTAAGCTGTTTTGTGGCTAAGGCTATATACTTTGATTTGAGGTTTTCATGATGCATAAACGCTGCGATGCTGCTGATTGTGTCAATTGTTAAATCGTTCATGGTTAGGTCCTTAGATAATGAAGTCGGGGTGAGTGGTTACGTTAAAGGCGGCGGCGTATTGCATCAATTCTGTTATTTGCTTTTTTGTCATGGCGGAACGGATTAAAGCGGATAAGCTGCGCGCAATGGTGTCATTCATTCCAAGTGTATGCATGGCGTGGAGTTTGATAATTTCTCTTTTCTGTGATTGATTCATGGTTAGGTCCTTTTACTTTTTAGAATATTCAATTAACCCGGTTAAATACTCTTCAGTTAATTTATCCTCATATGCAATAACTTGGACGCCTTTCGAATTAACACCCAGGAAAATCCCATAAGTGTCATTACCCGTTGTTACTCGAGTTCCAAAGGGTATGTTTTTAATTTGTTCGTCTTTCATCATTGAAATATTCATTTTGTTATCCTTTGTAGTTGCCTGCAATTATTTGCAAGTGAGTGCATAGTATTGCATCGTTTTACACTTGTCAACACTTATTTTTAATTATTTTCTAGGGGAAAACCCTAATATTGCATTCTTCATCTAAGTAATAATGGATAAATGCGGGCTAAGTGTTGCAGTTTCTCTTTTTGTTCACCTATAATCGGGCCCAGGATAACAGCGAAGCGGAGCAGTCAAAATGAAGTTAACCCGGGAACAGATAAAAGAAGGCCTGGAACAGCTGCCAATTAAAGCAGTACTGAATAAGGGAAGAGCTAAAGAGCTAACACCTAAGCAAAAGCGTTTCGTCACTGAGCATGTAATCAAAGGGGAAACTAAGTCTAATGCATACCGGAAAGCGTATAACACAAAGGCAAACCCGCGTGCTGTGGGTGCTGATGCTGCCAGGCTTGCAGCTAAGCCTGTGGTTGCCCTTGAAATAGAAAGAGTAAAGGCGGCAATGGAAGCTGCGGAATATCGTTCCGCTGGACACTTAAGGGCCTTAGTGGTGGATTCGTTAACCCGCGTATTACTCGATGACGATGCGCGCCACAGCGACCGGATCCAGGCGTCAAAGGTAATCGGCGAGATTGCTGGCGTAGATTTATTTAAACCAATAACGGAATCGAGTAAGCCGGTTAGTTCTAAGGTCGCGCGCGATCAGATATTGGATGAAATACGCAAGTTGATGGGTGTGAAGGTTGATTCGGATATCGTTGACGTGCAGGCGCGTTCGCTGCTGGACGAGCTCACGGGCGACCCCCACCCGGGCGGCACCCCCCAAGATGCGCAGCAGGAGTCCCAAAATTTTCCGCATAGTATTCCACACAAACAACCACCAGAAAATTTGCATTCTAGAACGGTTCTAGAATACCCTACGGAAGGCCCCCCCTTATAAAAGTGTTTGGGTCCCATAGGGGGTATATATATATGGAGATGGGAAATGACTGAGAAGCAGAGTGAGGTTTATGAGATTATTGAGGAGTATTGGAGGAAGTTTGGGTTTAGTCCTTCGTATCGGGAGATAGCACAGATGAGGGGTGTGAGTGGGTTAGCGGGGGTTAAGAAGATGATTGATAGGTTGGTGAAGTTGGGGGTTGTAAAGAGGATAGATGGGAAGAGATCTGTTCGGCCTGTATATATTAAGTTTAGGAATTACAAATGACGCTAGAGGAATTGTTGGGGAGTTTGGATGAGGGGGAATATGCGGCCTTTATGGAGAAGGTTGTGGGGTTGAGGGCGAGTGTGGAGAGGGAGAAGGCGCAAGAGGGGTTTATGGATTATGTGAAGATGATGTGGCCTGGGTTTGTGGCGGGTAGGCATCATAGTGTGATGGCGAAGAAGTTTGAGGCGATTGCTAGGGGTGAGAGTAAGAGGTTGATTATCAATATGGCGCCTAGGCATACGAAGTCGGAGTTTGCGAGTTACTTGTTGCCGAGTTGGTTTTTGGGTAAGTTTCCGAATAAGAAGGTGATTCAGTGTTCGAATACTGCTGAGCTGGCGGTGGGTTTTGGTAGGAAGGTTAGGAACTTGGTGGGAAGTGAGCACTATAAGACGGTGTTTCCAGAGGTGAGCTTGAGGCAGGATAGTAAGGCGGCGGGACGTTGGTCTACTAATAAGAATGGGGAATATTTTGCGATTGGTGTGGGTGGTACGGTAACGGGTAAGGGTGCGGATTTACTTATTATTGATGATCCGCATAGTGAGCAGGAGGCGGCACTGGGGGACCCGAGTGTATTTGATAGGGTGTATGAGTGGTATACGTCTGGGCCTAGGCAGCGTTTGCAGCCGGGTGGAAGTATTGTGATTGTGATGACGAGGTGGGGGGATAGGGATTTAACGGGTAGGATTATTCGGGATGCGGCGCAGAGGGATAAGACGGAGGAGTGGGAGGTGATTGAGTTGCCTGCGATCATGCCGAGTGGTAATCCGTTGTGGCCAGAGTTTTGGAGTTTGAGGGAGTTGGAGGCGTTGAGGGAGGAGTTGCCGCCAGCGAAGTGGAATGCTCAGTATCAGCAGACGCCTACGGGGGAAGAGGGTGCGTTGGTGAAGAGGGAGTGGTGGCAAGTGTGGGAGAATGACAGGCCGCCTCCGTGTGAGTTTATTATTCAGAGTTGGGATACTGCGTTTACGAAGAATGAGAGGAGTGACTATTCTGCGTGTACGACATGGGGGGTGTTTCACTTGAACGAGGATCCGAAGAATGTAAATATTGTTTTGTTGGATGCGTTTAAGAAGAGGATGGAGTTTCCAGAGTTGAAGCAGATGGCATTTGAGATGTATAAGGAATGGAGTCCTGATGCGTTTGTGATTGAGGCGAAAGCGGCGGGTAGTCCGTTGATTTATGAGTTAAGACAGATGGGGATTGTGGTGAGCGAATATACTCCGAGTCGGGGTAATGACAAATTTGTTCGATTGAATAGCGTGACGGATTTGTTCAAGTCAGGTAAAGTATGGTGTCCAGACACGAGATGGGCGGCTGAAGTGGTTGAGGAGATGGCATCGTTTCCGAACGGGGACCACGATGACTTGGTGGACAGTTCTGTTCAGGCGCTTATTCGATTTAGGCAAGGTGGATTTATACGATTGGAATCTGATGAAGCGGATGAAGAGGTGTATTTCCGTAAGAAGCACGTTTACTATTAAGGTGATTAAATGATTGATAGCGCACTATACCAAGCACCACAGGGACTGGGTTCCTTGCCTGATGAGAATGTAGAGATTGAGATTGAGGAGGAGAAGGAAGATCCTAGTGATGGGGTGACGATTGATTTGGACCCTAGGCAGAGTGAGGAGAAGGATGATGAATTTGACTCTAATTTAGCTGAGCACATTGATGATGGCACATTGGCTAGTATTGGCTATGATTTGGTGAGTGAGGTTGAGAGCGACATTAATTCTAGGAAGGATTGGGTAGAGATGTTTGTGCGGGGACTAGAGGTTCTTGGCATGAAATATGAGGAGAGAACTGAGCCGTGGAATGGTGCGTGTGGTGTATTTAGCACAATTTTGACTGAAGCGGCGGTGAGGTTTCAGAGTGAGACAATATTAGAGACTTTTCCTGCGGCTGGGCCTGTGAAGACTGAGATCATGGGTGCTATTAATAAGTTAAAGGAAGATGCGGCGGAGAGAGTCAGGCAGGACATGAATTACCAGTTGACTGATGTAATGCATGAGTACAGGCCAGAGCATGAGAGGATGTTGTTTAATTTAGGTCTTGCTGGCTCTGCATTTAAGAAGGTTTATTACGATCCTAGTTTAGGAAGACAGACGGCTATATTTGTTCCTGCTGAGGATGTGATCATTCCTTATGGATCGAGTGGGGCTAGGACTTCTGAGCGTGTCACTCATATTATGAGGAAGACAAAGAACGAGATCAAGAAGTTACAGGTTGCGGGCTTTTATGTAGATGTGGATTTGGGAGAGCCTGTACAGATCCATACGGATGTGGAGAAGAAGAAGGCCGAGGATCAGGGGTATTCGGTAACGGACGATGACCGTTATCAGATGTTTGAAATTCAGGTAGACTATGACTTGCCGGGATTTGAAGATGAGGATGGCATAGCTTTGCCTTATATTATTACTATAGATAGGGGGACCAATAAGGTTTTATCTATTTATAGGAATTGGAAGAAGACAGACAAGAAACGTTTAAAGAGGCAGCATTTTGTTCAGTACGATTACATACCTGGTTTTGGTGCTTACGGTTTTGGGTACATACATCTTATTGGTGGGTATGCTCGTGCGGGTACTTCCCTCATTAGACAGCTTATTGATGCTGGTACTTTAAGTAATTTACCTGGTGGATTAAAGTCTAGGGGGTTGAGGGTCAAAGGAGACGATACTCCTATTGCACCGGGAGAGTTCAGGGACGTAGATGTTCCGTCTGGCTCGATTAAAGATAATATTATGACGCTTCCTTATAAGGAGCCGAGCCAAGTATTATCTGGTTTATTGGATAAGATTACTGAAGAAGGTAGAAGATTAGGCTCTATTGCGGACATGAACGTGTCTGATATGAGCGCAAACAGTCCTGTTGGCACAACTTTAGCGTTGTTAGAGCGCCAGTTGAAGACGATGAGTGCGGTGCAAGCCCGTGTTCATTACTCAATGAAGCAGGAATTCAAATTATTGAAGGACATTATTCGGGATTTCAGCCCCAAAGAGTACGAATATGTACCTGATGGTGGGGAGAGAAAGGCGAAAAAAGAGGATTACGACATTGTAGAGGTGATTCCTGTTAGCGATCCTAACAGTTCTACGATGGCACAGAGGATTATGCAGTATCAGGCGGTGATTCAACTGTCTCAGCAGGCCCCTCAGATCTACAATTTGCCCCAATTACACCGCCAAATGATCGAAGTTTTGGGGATAAAGAACGCAGATAAGCTGGTTCCGACCGAAGATGATCAGCATCCAAGGGATCCTGTGAGCGAAAATATGGCGTTTTTGAACGGAAAACCGACAAAAGCGTTCATTTATCAGGACCATGATGCACATATTGCGGTGCATACTGCATTGTTGCAAGACCCATTAATGGCGGCACAAATTGGTCAAAATCCACAGGCCCAGACCATGCAAGCGGCTATTCAGAGCCACATTGCAGAGCATTTGGCGTTTGCTTACAGGAAAAAAATCGAGGATGCGTACGGTGCTCAGTTGCCAGCTCCCGATCAGGACATGCCGCCAGAGATGGAATTGCAATTGTCTAGACTTGTGGCGCAGGCATCTCAGCAAGTTCTGCAACAAAGCAAGTCACAAGCAGCACAACAACAGGCTCAGCAGCAAGCACAAGATCCTCTCATTCAGATGCAGCAGCAAGAGCTGCAACTTGAGGCGCAGAAAAATCAGATTGCACAGATGAAAGTGCAGGGCGATTTGCAAATCAGACAGGCAGAGTTGCAATTGAAGAGTCAGCAGTCTCAGGGTAAGAATCCAGTAATGGAAGCGCAAGCAAAAGCTCAGCAGATGCAGCAAGCAGCGCAAGCTCACCAGTTGGAATTGCAACAATCGGTTCAATCGCACAGACAAGAACTGGCAATGAATGAGCAAGCCCACGCTCAGAAGATGAGACAAGCCGAACATGAAGCGGCGATCAATGCACTTCTAAATGTGGCCAAGAGTGGTCAACAGAATGGGGGGAATAAATGATGTCACAACAAGTTTTAGAACATCTCGGTAAGAAAATTCGTTTGCGTCAAGACGATCTTATCGAAGCGTTAGCGAATGGTAGCGTAGCCGACTATGCTGCCTATCGTGAATTGGTGGGGGTGATCCGAGGTCTAGCCACCTGCCAACAAGAGATAGAAGACCTCGTGCGAAGATATAAGGAAGACGATGATGAGTGAACTATTGATTAGTCAAGACGGGGAGACTGCGACAACGTTACCCCAAAGTCCAGAGGAAAAGGCGCGGCAACTCCCTGATCCTGTGAGATTTCAGATATTGACGGTATTACCTGAGATTGAAGAAGAGTATGAAAGTGGAATTGCTAAAGCGGCAACAAGTATGCATTATGAAGAGGTGCTCTCCCCTGTTCTATTTGTAGTTAAACTTGGGCCTGATGCTTATAAAGATGCGACTAGATTTCCGTCTGGCCCTTCTTGTAAGGTAGGTGATTTTGTAATCGTGCGTCCCAATACAGGTACACGACTTAAGATTCATGGCAAAGAGTTCAGACTAATCAATGATGATTCAGTCGAAGCGGTTGTGCAAGATCCCCGCGGCATTACCCGCGCAGCGTAAGGAGTTTGCATGGCTACATCAAATGATGACTTTAAATTCCCAGACGAAGTAGAAAATGTTTCAGTTGAAGTAGAGAATACAGAGATTGAAATTGTTGACGATACTCCTGCGGAAGACAGAAACAGACGCCCTATGGAAGAACCTCCATCAGATTTAACCGATGACGAACTGAATAAGTACGATGAAAGCGTAAAGCATCGTATTAAGCATTTCTCCAAAGGTTATCACGAGGAGCGTAGGGCGAAAGAAGCTGCATTGCGTGAGCGTGAAGAGGCTATTAACTTTGCCAATTCGATCATTGAGGAGAACAAAAAACTCAAGGGTTCGTTGACAGAGGGACAAAGACTGATTGTTGATCAGGCCAAACAAGGCTTGGCTCAAGAATTAGACAATGCCAAACGTGCATACAAGCAGGCATACGAATCGGGAGATGCGGATGCGTTGCTATTAGCGCAAGAACAATTGACTAATGTAAAGATCAGGGCTGACAAGATTGAAAACTTTAAGCCTACCCCTTTACAGGAGCCAAGAAATGCGGTACAAATACAACAACCGCAAATTCAGCAGGTTGACCCAAGGGCGGAAGCCTGGAGGGAAAAGAATTCTTGGTGGGGTAAAGACAGGCGCATGACGAGTTATGCACTGGGTTTACACGAGGAACTCACAGTTGAAGAGCGCATCAATCCTTCAAGTGACGAGTACTGGCAGAGAATTGACGCTGAAATGCGGGAAAGATTTCCAGATAAGTTTGAATCTGAAAAACGGCAGGATGCGACACCTTCTGCTAAAAAATCAAACGTAGCACCTGCTACCAGAAGCACAGCGGCCAAAAAGATCGTGCTTACTCAGACACAGGTACAAATCGCCAAGAAGCTTGGTGTTCCATTGGAACTCTACGCTAAACAGGTTGCGGCAGAACAAAGAAGAGGAAGTTAATATGAGTGAAAATCGTAAGCCAAGAGAAACAGAGTCAAGAGAATTTATGCAGCGTCCAGAATCATGGAGGCCGCCAGAAGTTCTTCCTGAACCTAATCCAAGACCCGGTTGGACTCATAGATGGGTTCGTATTAGTATGACAGGTACATCTGATCCTGCTAATATTTCTTCTAAGTTCAGAGAGGGATATGAACCTGTGAAAGCGGAAGAATATCCTGAGATGATGATGCATGCCACTCAAGAAGGCCGATTCAAAGGCAATATTGAAGTTGGCGGTTTGTTGTTGTGTCGTATTCCAGCTGAGTTCATTGAGCAGCGTAATGCATATTACGACAATCAAAACAGAGCGCAGATGGAATCCGTTGACAACACGTTTATGAGAAACAGCGATCCTCGTATGCCTTTGTTCAAAGACAGGCGTTCCGAGGTTCAAATCGGTCGTTAATTTTTTTAGGAGTCCTTAAATGGCTTATCCAATTGTCTCTGCCCCATACGGGCTAAAGCCAATCAATTTGCTTGGCGGACAGGTGTTTTCGGGTTCTACTCGTTTACTTCCTATCCAATACAACTACGGTACAAACATCTTTTATGGTGACTTTGTTAACCTGACCCGTGGCTTGGTAAACCGTTTGGCTGTCACCACTGGTGGCGGCGCATCTGGTATGGTTGGTATTTTCTTGGGCTGTACTTATACAGATCCAGTTACCAAACAGAAACGCTTTAGCCAATACTATCCTGCCAATACATTGGCTGGTGATATTCAAGCCTATGTTACAGATGATCCTGATACTGTTTTCAAAGCAGCTATCGTGGCTTCTTCTGGTTCAACAACTGTTACTTCTGCTGCCGTTGCTATGGTTGGTCAAAACCTTCAAGGTTCTGACTTGGCTGGTAACGTTAACACAGGTGATAGCTCAAATGGTTTGATCATCCCCGCTGCTACTACAAGCTCTGCTTATGTAGCTCGTGTGGTTGGTTTGGTTGGTGATACTGCCCAATCTTTGGGAACTGTTGGTTATACCAGCATCAGTACTGCTACTGTTACTACTGCATCAGGTATTCCATTTGCTCTCCCCGTAGGAACAGATGTGGCATCTATTGCACCTAACGGTCAAATCATTCAGTCAGGTTCTTATGTAGCTACAGCAGCTTCTGCAGGCGCAACTACTGTTGTGTTGAACGCAGCTCCTATTACTGCATTTGCCTCTTCATCAACCCTAGTATTCACACAATACCCTGAAGTTCTTGTTAAATTGAACTTTGGTATCCATGAGTACTATGACGCAACAGCTAGATAAGGAGTAACTTAAAATGGCTATTTCACGCGCACAACTATTGAAAGAACTCCTCCCAGGCTTGAACGCATTGTTCGGTTTGGAATACGCTCGTTACGGTGAAGAACATAAAGAGATTTATGAGACTGAAACCTCTGAGCGTTCATTCGAAGAGGAAACAAAACTGTCTGGCTTCTCTGCTGCACCAGTTAAAGGCGAGGGCACTGCCATCGCTTATGACAATGCACAAGAGGCATGGACTACTCGTTACAACCACGAAACCATTGCTTTGGGTTTCTCAATCACTGAAGAGGCGATTGAAGATAACTTGTATGACTCTTTGTCAGCTCGTTACACCAAAGGTTTGGCTCGTGCTATGGCTTACACCAAGCAAGTAAAGGCAGCGGCTGTTTTGAACAACGCTTTCTCTTCTGCTTATGTAGGCGGTGACGGTGTATCTTTGTTGAACTCTGCTCACCCATTGGTGAACGGTGGTACGAATGCCAACACTCCTGCTACTGCTGCTGACTTGAATGAGACTTCTCTTGAGAACGCTATCATTCAAATCGCCGCATGGACAGACGAGCGTGGCCTTTTGATCGCTGCCAAGCCCAAGAAGTTGATTGTTCCTCCCGCACTCCAGTTCGTTGCAACACGTTTGCTCGACACTAAATTGCGTGTTGGTACAAACAACAATGACATTAACGCTATCGAGAACAATGGTTCTATCCCAGAAGGATACACAATCAATCACTTCTTGACAGCTACTAATGCTTGGTTCTTGACTACCGATGTGCCTAATGGCTTGAAGCATTTTGTCCGTACACCGCTACAAAATAGCATGGACGGAGATTTTGACACAGGCAACGTTCGCTATAAAGCTCGTGAGCGTTATAGCTTCGGCTGGTCCGATCCATTGGGAATCTACGGTTCTTATTGATCGAAAAAGGGGCCCCCAAAAAGGGCCCTTTTTTTGTTGACACTTTTTTTATTTCGTGTATATTGAGGGCTGTCTGGGATTTTTTCTCTTGTTGCCACTGGCCCAGCAGACGATGCAACGATTAACAAGAGGCTTTTGCATAAGGAATTATTATGGGACGCAGCACCTTTGAAGGACCAATTTTATCTGGCGATAACCGCTTTGGTCCAATCCGTGATGTCGGATATGCAGATTTAGTTCAAACAGCATTGTTGGACTTTTCAGTAACAACACCTAACACAGCCAACTATGGCGGTGGCTCTGGAGTGTTTGTTTCTTCAAACAACATTCCTAATAGCACAGGTGTTATTTACACACCACAAGCTGGTGTATTCAGTAGTACAGGACCTACCAAAGCTTCAGCACCTACTGCTGATACATCTGGTACGGTTTATCGTGGCGTGGTTTTCTATTTGCCTTATGCATCAAACATCACTGATGTGATCGTTGACGTTGGCACATTACCCACAGACGGTAGCGTAACTGCTAACTCCATCCAACCTTATGTGTCAAACAACTTTGCCACTAGCACTGGTGTTTACGCTACGATGGCCGCGATTACTTCTGCTACTCGTGGTACGGCAACATTTGTTGGTTCACAATTGGCAGCAACATTGCAAGACGTACAAAACCCACAAGTTGGAACTCAGCCAACATGGTTCTCTCAAGTTGTTGTGACTTTGAAGATTACCAATACAAGTTTGGCAACTCCAACATCAGGTCAGATTGAAGTAACAATTCGTTATACTCAACTTGACATGAACATTGGTAACTCTACAACTTACCCCTACGGTAACTTTGATTAATCTTCTGGGGGCTTAGGCCCCCATCTTTAAACTTTAAGGAGATTATTCATGGCTACAAATGTACCAGCAACAAACAACGTTTTGAATTCAATTACTCGCCAGAGTAAAACTGAGCCATTTGATTTGCAAGTTGCTCGTGGTCAGGTTTATGGGCACAGTGTCCTAAACATTTATGGCTACCAAGCAGCGGTAGGTACATCTTTTGTACCTGTATGGGAAGGTAATACCGCCTATACTTTTCCATCGTCTGCAATTCAAATGCATCTTGCTAGCTCGGTTAATACCGGAGCAGATACAACTTCTTCAGTGACCATAAATGGTTTGGATGCAAACTACAACCAAATTTCTGAAACATTGAAGTTGAATGGTACAACCGCTGTAACTACAGTGAAATATTATTTCCGTATCAACAGCATGGCAGTAACGGCCGGTGCACCTACAGGAAACATCACGCTAAAAGATACAACTGACACTACGTTGTATGCAGAAATTTTAGCTGGCAATGGCCGCACTTTGATGGGCATCTATACCGTACCTGCGGGGTATACGTTTTATTTAAGCCGTATTGACATTAATACAAGCTTGAACGCTAACCCTGCTGGTTACGCAACGTATCAAAACTATCAAACAACTAGCACTGGTGTATCCACTGTTACAATCATTGCTCCGTTTACAAACAACTACCATACGCAAAGGGTTATGCCTAGAGCAGTGGCGGAAAAAACAGATATCCAATTGCAGGCAAAAGCCAGCACTGGCACTGCGGCCTTAACGGTTTCGCAAGAAGGTTATTTGATTAAGAACAATGCTGATGCTGGAAGCACATAATGAGCACCCCCGCATGGCAACGCAAAGAAGGGAAGAATCCGAATGGCGGTCTAAACGCCAAGGGTCGAGCCTCAGCAAAGAGGGAGGGGATGAATTTAAAAGCTCCCCAACCCGAGGGCGGATCAAGGAAGAAAAGTTTTTGCGCTCGGATGGAAGGGATGAAGAAAAAGCTGACTTCATCCAAAACCGCCAACGATCCAAATAGCAGGATCAACAAGAGTTTGCGTGTATGGAAATGTGCTGATGGATGTGCCGTTAAGGGGCTGACCAAAGGAAGGATGGTTTAACATGGCAACAAAATGGGATAGAGTTCCTAACATTCGTGAAGAAGATGTGGTCAAAGGTGTTGGTGAAGACATCAAGAAAGCACTTAAAAGCACAAATGGTTTGCGTGGTGCTGCCGTTGATTCTGTTGAAGAAGCTGCTAGTCGTGCGGCTAGTCGTTTGGGTGGCCGTGGTAAATTGGCGCTTGGTGTTCTTGGAGCTGGATACACTGCAGGTCGTTTGATTGACAATGCAACAGGTATTGGTAAAACATTAGTTGATGCATCTGGTCTTGGTGACATGGCTGCAGATGCTGCCACATCAGGCGATAGAGTTACTCTGACTAAAGATGCACAAGAGAGAATTGAAAAAGGCGCACTGGATAAGAAGCCAGTGAAGAGATCTGTTTCTAAAACAACGATTTCTGCCGAGCCTGCACCCATGATGAAGGAAGAAAAAGATTATGGGCCAGGCATTAGGGATGATATTGGCGCTCCTAAAGAGCCAGGCGGTGACTTGATGAAGCGTGGTGGCAAAGTTAAGCATCATGCAAAAGGTGGAGTAACCAGATCATCACCATCTAAACGTGCTGACGGTATTGCTCAAAAGGGTCATACTAAAGGAAGGATGATTTAATATGGGCGGCATGAACATTAATTCCCCACCTGAGCAGATGCAAGAGCAGTTGAATATCATCAACAATGCTGCCAAGCAGAATGCTAAAAAAGAAGCTGACTATCAAAGCCGTTTGCAACAGTATGTAACTGGTGGCAGAGGCGCTGGCATGGGTTTTAAACCAAGACCAGAAGACGCTGATGCTGCTGAGTCTGCAAGACAGAAAGTATTTAATCCTGACCAACAGCCTTTGCCTGACTCGATAGAGCAGCCACAGATTGAGGGCAAGAAAAAGGGTGGGAAAATCAGACATTACCCCAGTGCTGAAGCGGCAGTAAAAGCGGCAGACAAGAGGGGTGATAAAAGCATTACTGTGGTATTTGGTCATGCATCTAAACGTGCAGATGGGATTGCAAAACGTGGACATACAAAAGGTAGATACCTATAATGGACACAACGATGTGGAATGCAGTTCTATCCTTGCTTGTCGCTATTTTAGGATGGGTGTTGAGAGAGAAATCAGCAGAATTGCAACGCATTACTATTTTGCTCAATCGGACACGGGAAGAGATGGCAAAAGAGTATGTGACAAAAGCAGAAGTCCATGCAGATATCAACAGAGTGTTGGATCGGTTGGACAGACTGGAAAGCAAAATTGATCGACTAATGGAGAATGCCCATGCCATCTCATAGCAAGAAGCAGCATGATTTTATGGAAGCAATCGCTCACAACAAGGCGTTTGCAAAGAAGGTTCACATACCCCAAAAGGTAGGTGAAGATTTTGTAAATGCCGATAAAGGCAAAAAATTTAAAGAAGGTGGAACTATGAAACACGAGAAACATGAGAAGAAAATGGCTATGGGTGGTATGGGAATGAATCCCCGTGCTGCCGCTATGATGGCCAGAGCGATGCCCCGCAAAGCACCTATGGCTGCTCCTGCTGCTGCTCCTGCTATGCCTGGCATGAAGCATGGCGGTAAGGCTGAAGATCATCATCATCACATGAAGATGGCTCACCACCATCTCAAGATGGCGATGAAAGCTGGTGGCAAGACTATGGAAAAGGGCGAGCCACACTCTAAAGAGATGGGCGAGAAGATGCTCAAGCACGGTGGTAAAGCTACTAAGCACCACTATGCCAAGGGCGGTGACGTTCGCATGGAGCCAAGCCACATGGAAAAAGGCGGAGACTTGAGAAAAGGTAACCGTCCTCATGGCGAACATGCTATTCAAGAGAAGGGTCACACTCGTGCCATGATGCCTAAGATGAAGGGCAATGACATTGGTACAGGACCAATCATTAATGCCAAAAAACGTGGCGGCAAAATTTGCTAAGGAATGAACATGAAATCACATCACGAAGTACCCGCACATCCTCACGGCCATGAGCACCCCCATGAGCACAAGCACCATGTTCATCACATGAAAGAACATGAAGCTGGTGGTCACGTTCATCATCACCATCACTATAGTGAGCATGCTGCTGGGCATGAGGTTCACCACGAAGTGGTAGAGCATTTGCATAAGCATCAAAAACACATGGCTCATGGTGGTCATGTTCATCACAAGCACAAGTGAGCTAACATGTTAGCAAGCCGTGGTATGGGTGACATTAACCCGTCAAAAATGCCTGGTAAAAAGGTGATACATCGCAAGGATAAACCCCAAGATGTATCGCTTTATAAAAAGGGGGGGGAAGTTTGGGACACCCCCAATCCTGCCAAGAAGCATAAAAAGCTTAGCTCTGCTAAAAAGGCAAAAGCAAAGGCTATGGCTAAAGCGGCGGGCAGACCTTATCCTAATTTGATTGATAACATGAGGGCATCAAAATGAGCTTACTATCACACCTTGAAGAACAGGCTGAGTATTTGCTGAGCGAACTGAAAAGATTGGCTGCATCGCACAACAGTGCATACGGTGATCACGATGATCGTTTAAAAGCAATCATAGAAACATTGGAGAATCATGTTGATGATAATTCATCCTCTGAGGATGCTCCATCTGTTGACACTATTTCTTTGCCTGATACTGCTACTGATGCACCTGCGGAAGAAGTAAGTGAAGATGCTGCTCCTGTTGTTGATTCTGTACCTGATGCTCCTGTGGTGGATACACCAGTAGCTGAAACACCTGCGGCAGAATGAGCACTTCTGGCACAACCTCATTTGACCTTGACTTCACGGATTTAGCCGAGGAAGCGTGGGAGCGTGCTGGGCGTGAACTGCGCTCAGGTTATGACTTGCGTACTGCTCGCAGGTCAATGAACCTGATGACGATAGAGTGGCAGAATCGTGGCATCAATATGTGGACCATTGAGCAGGGCAGTATTGTCCTGACTCAAGGTTTGAATACATATGCTTTGCCATCGGATACGATTGATTTGTTGGATCATGTGATTCGTACAAATGCAAATCAGACCAACAATCAGGCTGACTTAAACATCACTCGTATTAGCGTTTCTACTTACGCTACGATCCCAAACAAGTTGACTCAGGCAAGGCCAATTCAAGTATGGGTACAGAGGCTTTCGGGTGAGACTAACCCTTTGTATGATCAGACCAATACTGCCGTTACTTTATCTTCTAGTATAGGTACGACAGATACCACAATCACAATTTCCAGTACGGTCAATCTAGCTGCTCAGGGCTATATTCAGATTGATTCGGAAACGATTTATTACCAGTATATATCTGGTAATGTTTTGTACAACTGTGTTCGTGGGCAGAACAATACGACTGCAGCAGTTCATTCGGCTACTGCAAAGATTTATGTACCTCAGTTGCCAGCCATAACGGTTTGGCCGACTCCAGATGGTTCTACTACATATACTTTTGTGTATTGGAGAATGAGGAGAGTTCAGGATACTGGCTCAGGTATTCAGACTCAGGATATGAACTACAGGTTTTTGCCTGCTGCTGCAGCTGGGTTGGCTTATCACATAGCCACCAAAGTGCCTGAGTTGGTGAACAGGATTGAGATGTTGAAGGGCCAGTACGATGAGCAGTTCAACCTTGCCGCGGGCGAGGATCGTGAAAAAGCTGCTATTCGTTTTGTGCCTAGACAAATGTTTATTGGTGGAAGTACTCCGTAATGGGTAACAGGTTTGCATCAGGTAAATACTCGATTGCCGAGTGTGATCGGTGCGGGCAGAGGTACAAATTAAAACAGTTGAAGTTTGAGGTCATTAAGACTAAACTATATCAACTGAAAGTTTGTCCTGAGTGTTGGGATCCAGATCATCCTCAACTTCAATTGGGTATGTATCCAGTTGATGATCCACAGGGTGTAAGGCAGCCAAGACCTGATTTGAGTTATGACGCTTCTGGTTTGGATATTTTAGGTTTTCCTTCTGGGGGATCGAGAGATATTCAATGGGGATGGAATCCAGTTGGTGGGGCTTCTGCCAATGATGCGGGATTAACGCCAAACTATTTGGTAGCAACGACATCGGTAGGTACGGTAACAATTACAGGGAGTTAAACATGGCTAAGCACGATGACATTAAAGAAGACAAGAAGCTGATCAAAAAGGCTTTTGCTATGCACGATAAGCAAGAGCATACTGGCAAGCACACCAATCTTTCTAAGTTGAAGAAGGGTGGTTTGGCTGGTGTATCAGGTGAATCCATGAAAGCAGTTGGACGCAACATGGCTCGTGCTATGAACCAACGTGGAAGAGGTGGATGATGCCTACACAAATGAAACCCACAACCAAGAATAGCCCAGCTATTGTCAAGCCAAAGCGTGTTTATAATGGCACGGCTTCTGAGTATGCACCTCCTCATCACATGAATGATAAGAAGTTTGGTGCAGAGGCGATTGAGCAAAATCCTGATCATCCTGATATTGGCATGGCGGTGAAGATGCCTACTCGTCACAATTGGACTCCATTGAATGGTGGGGTTTCTATTGGTCACATGGACGATATCAAGACCACTGGTGAAGAGACTAGGGGTAATGGCGCTGCTGAGCGTGGAAGAATTGCTAGAGGACCGATGGCATAATGTATTACAGTGAACTGGTTACTGCCGTTAATGACTATGTAGAGAATAATTTCCCTACGGTTGACCTCAATCGTATGATTGAGCAGACGGAGCAACGCATCTATAACACGGTGCAGTTGCCTTCTTTGCGGAAGAATGTAACTGGTACTATTACCTCTGGTAATCAGTACTTATCTTGTCCCAACGATTTTCTATCTGTTTATTCTTTGGCCGTTTATCCAACGACTGGATATCCTGCAGTGCCAGGTTCATCGAACAGTTATTTGTATTTGTTGAACAAAGATGTGAACTTTATCAGAGAGGCTTATCCAGATCCATCGGTAACGGGTCAGCCAAAGCATTATGCTATCTTTGGTCCTCAGTCTAGTAATGAAGCAGAGCTGACGTTCATCATTGGGCCAACTCCCAACATAACGTACAGTGCAGAGTTGCATTATTACTACTATCCAACGTCTATCATCCAAGCGGCCATAAGTGGGTTGTCTATATATCAGGCTGGATCGGGATATACAAATGGCACTTATTACAATGTTTCTCTTACTGGCGGGACTGGCAATAGCGCTACTGCTACTATTGTTGTTAGCGGTGGTGTTGTCACATCTGTCAATTTGATCAGCTCAGGTTGTTATTATGTTGTTGGTGATACGTTGACTGCATCCATAGGTGGTGGAATAGGTTTCCAGGCGCAGGTAACGTCTATCAACAATGTCAATGGTGAGACTTGGGTTGGTGATAATTTTGACTCTGCATTGTTGAATGGCACGTTGTTCGAGGCGATTACATATGTCAAGGGTGATGCTGACATGGTTGCTTTGTACAAAAGTAGATATGATTTGGCGATGGCATCACTCAAGAACTTGGGAGATGGAAAGCTCCGTATGGATGCTTATCGTGACGGTCAAGTTAGGCAACCTGTTGTATGAGCATAGTCCAAACGCAAACCACATCGTTCAAAGCTGAGTTGTATCAGGGGGTTCATAACCTTTTGACGGATACGCTTTACTTTGCTTTGTACACGGGTAATGCAAGCATCAATGCTTCTACGACTGTTTATTCATCGACCAATGAAGTTGTTGCTACTGGGTATACGGCTGGTGGGCAGTTGGTAACAGGGGCAACAGTCAATGTTTATGGTTACACGGCATATGTTAATTTCAACAATGTGGTGTGGCCCAATTCAAACATTACTGCTCGGTGCGCTTTGCTTTATAACGTAAGCAAGGGCAACAAATCTATTGTTGTTTTAGATTTTGGGGCAGACAAATCTCAAGTTAATTTCACCATTACAATGCCAGTTAACTCTGCAACAACGGCATTAATTCGTAGTTCAAACTAGGAGCAAACATGACAAACGAAACTCAAGGATGTGGAGACTACGCAGTAGCTACACTTAATGCCAATGCCAAAGTGCCTGAAGGCATGGGTATTGAAGGTTGGTATCACGTTGTTTGCCATGACGCAAACGGCAATTTGAAATGGGAAGAGAATTTTCCTAATTTGGTGGTAGCTGTAGGTAAGCAATTGATGCTTGATACGCTACTTAAAGGTAGCTCTTACACAGTTGTTGGACCATATTTGGGTTTGACCAATGCCAGCTTGACACCTGCTGCTACTGACACCATGACCACATTGGTTGGTGGCGGTAAAGAATTTACTGCTTATACAGTTGGTGGTTCTGCGGTGCGTGGTACGGCTGTTTTTGCTTCATCTACATCCACAGGCTCTACTCCTTCTAATGTGACATCAAGTACTGCTACAGCGATTACTTACACGATCACAGGATCAGGCGGTACAATTTACGGTTGTTTCTTGGTGACTGGTACAGGTGCTGTTAGCACACAAAGTTCTACTGCTGGTGTTTTGTACTCAGAGGGTAACTTTGGTACGGCCAAGACTACGACTGCGGGCGATACCGTATCAGTTACATATAGCACAACTGCTACATCTTGATTGGGGCTTTAAATGGCCCTGCAAGTTGCCGATAGAGTTCAGGTACAGAGCACCTCGTATACAACGGGTAGCTTTACTCTTGGTACGACTCCTGTAACTGGGTTTCAGAACTTTACCGCTTTGACCAGCGGTAATACGACTTACTACGCCGCAACGGATGTATCTGGCAACTGGGAAGTGGGTTATGGAACGTATAGCTCTGTAACTCCTTCTTTATCTAGAACAACCATTCTGTCCTCTAATAACTCGGGGGCAGCGGCATCATTTAGTGGTACGGTTAATATCTTTATCACTTACCCTGCTGAAAAGTCTGTTAATTTAGACCCAAGCAACAATGTTGTATTTGCTGGATACACAGCACAAAGATTCCAAGCGGACTTCACCAACGCCACGTTCAACAGTAGATTTGCGTTCCAGACCAGTACAACAAACAGTACAACGGGTATTTATGCGCTGCCCAATGGAACATCTACTGCGGCATCTTGGCAAGCTACGAACAATAGCGATCCTACAAACGCCAGTAAGATTCTGATTGCAACCAATGGCACGACCGATGTTCAGTTGGTTTCAGGCATCAACGGTACAGGTACATATTTGCCTTTGTCGTTTTATACCAATGGGTCACAAAGTGCTCAGCTGGATACGTCTGCAAACTTCAAAACCAATGGACAGTCAATTGTAGGTAACGGTTTGTTTGTAAACAACCAGACCATCAGCACGTCTTACTCAATTCCAAGTGGGTATGCAGCCCATTCAGTTGGCCCGATTACGCTATCAAGCGGTGTGAGCATTACGGTTCCTAGTGGATCTAGATGGGTGGTGGCCTGATGTTTGGCTTATCCGCTTTTGCCCAATCACCGTTTGCATCAACGGGCAGTAATTCTTATGTTTTGTCGTTAACCGAAAACATAGCGATAGCGGATTCTAGTACTCAAGTATTTGCGTTTTTTTACTCTATTACCGAGGCGCTTACATCCAACAACACGGATTCAGAACAAGATGTGTTTTATGAGACTATAGTTGAGGGATTGAGTAATTCTGACTCTAGCACCCAGACTTCAGCGTTCTATTTCACAGATACTGAAAATATAACCGTTGCCGATGTAGATACGATTAACGCACAGTTTGCGGCATCTGATACGGAGAATTCAGGTATAGCAGATGTGCTCTCTATGTCAGCGCAGTTTAGCGTTAGCCGCACAGAGAATTCAGGATTGGCTGATTCAAGTACTCAAACATCTGCGTTCTTGGAGTCATTGACCGAGGGTACTACTTTAGCGGATAACCCAACTATTCTGGCCCAGTTTGCCCAGACCATTGCCGAATCTTTGACAATGCTGGATAACAATTCTGAGGCGGATACTTACTACTTTGCCATTACAGAAAACATTGGGGTAGCTGAGGTAGAGGGTATCAGTACCATCTATTTGTTCTCGGTAACTGAGAATTTTGGGGTAGCAGATACGCCAACGGCAAATCAAGGATTTATCGTTAGTTTGGTAGAAACCACTACCTTAAAGGATATAGAAGCCATCCAGTTTGGAGCCAATGTTAGCTTGACAGAATCAGTCACAATGGCAGATGGAAATACTGTGATTGGATGGTTTTTAATTAATGACAGCCAGAACCCTTCGTGGCAAAATATAGGGGATGGGCAGACACCCGGTTGGTCGGTAATCAATGATTCAGATTCCCCCAATTGGGTTATAGTACCAACGCAATGAGGACAACATGGCAATCACACCAACGTCACTATTAAGTTTACCGATTATCACGACAGGTACTGAATCTGGTACTTGGGGTAATGACGTAAACAATGGCTTAACGCAGTATTTGGATATTGCGATTGCGGGTAGTCTTGCCTTAACACAAGCTAATTTCACGGCCAATGCTTTGACTTTGGCGAATACGGCAGGAAGTAGTTCATCCACAGGGATCACAACGACTACGGCCCAGTATGCTATTTTGGACGTTACAAGCTTAACGGCTAACGTCACGATCACGGCTCCCACATCCAGTAAGACATACTATGTAATCAATGGTTCATCTTATACGGTTACAGTCAAGGCATCAGGTCAGACAGGGGTAACGGTTCCATCGGGTAAGAATACGCTGGTCGTGTTCAACGGTACAGACTATGTTTCTGCGGTAACGTATACACCGACCATCACGGTTAGTTCTGCCACGTTTTCTACGCTGAGTACGGACGGCACAGGTACGGTGACATTTGGTGGTACAGGTGCGATCACAGTTCCATCGGGAACAACAGCGCAGGAACCCGGTAGTCCAGCTACAGGCATGATCCGATTCAATACCACGCTCAATCAATTTGAGGGGTACAACGGGTCGATCTGGGGCGGTATTGGTGGAGCTAACGCATCTGGCTGTATTTATGTCAACAACCAAACCATCACTTCGAGCTATACTTTCCAAAGCGGTACAAGCGGAGAGAGTACAGGGCCGATCACGATCAACTCGGGTGTGGTCATTACAATTCCTAGCGGCTCTAGGTGGGTCGTACTCTAATACTAAAGGATTAACATGGGCGCCATTGTTCTAAACGGAAATACGTCAGGTTCTACAACCATTCAACCTACCGATGCGGTAACGGTAACATTAACCACACCCAGCACATCAGGTACGATTGCAGTATCGGGTACATCTCCATCGTTCACTTCGATTACGACTACTGCTGATTCGACCATTCATGGATTGACTGTTGGATTGGGTGGTGGTTCTGATATTTATTCAACTGTTGTTGGTTATAGCGCAATGTCTAGTTCCTATTCTGGGAACACCAATAATGCTTTTGGCAGATTTGCTTTAAATTCATTAACTTCTGGCTCTGTAAATGATGCTTTTGGAAGAACAACTTTAGGCTCAAATACTAGTGGTGCAAATAATGTAGCTTTTGGAAATTATTCATTACAAGCAAATACTACTGGAAGCTATAATTCTGCAGTTGGTACTCAAGCTCTCTACTCCAACACCACAGCATCTAACAATACAGCAATTGGTTATCAATCTTTTTACAACAACACAACAGGTACAAGTAACGTAGGTGTTGGTTATGGTACTGGTGGCGCATTAGGTGGATCAACTGGAGCAATAAATAACATAACTGCAATTGGATATGCTGCTCTTGCAAAAACAACAGGTGACAGCAATACGGCCGTTGGTAGGTTGGCTAGTTATCAAAATACATCTGGTGCAGGAAACGTTGCAGTTGGCGATTCTGCATTGTTTAGCAATACAACAGCATCTTTTAATACTGCAATTGGATATCAAGTATTACAAAGTAATACTACAGGTAGCAACAACGTAGGTGTTGGTGGTGGAAATAGTTCTTCTTATTATCCAACCTTAAATTCAAATACAACAGGTGTTGCTAATACGGCTTTGGGTATGTGTGCTCTTGGTCTAAACACCACAGCCTCTTACAACACTGCAGTAGGTTATCAAGCAGGGTATAGCAATACCACAGGAACTAGGTCAACATTTTTAGGTTCTTATGCTGGGTATTGGTCAACTGTTAATGACAATACTGGTATTGGATATACTGCTTTAGGTGGTAATGGTGGTGGTGTAACAGGAACAGGTAATACTGCTTTGGGTTCCCAAGCCATTCAAGCAATTACTTCAGGCGCTAACAATACAGCATTAGGCTTTCAAGCTGGGTATAACGTAACATCAGGCGCACAAAATGTGTGTTTGGGTACTTATGCTGGAACTTTAAGCCCCGCTTTAACAACTGGTTCTAATAATACCTATATTGGATATAACTGCGGTGGAAGTGCCAACAACAACACATATGAAATTGTTATTGGATCTAGCGTAGGAGGCAATGGTTCAAATACAGTAACAATTGGAAGTAGTGGTGGTAATGTACATTTAAATTACACAAGTACAGGTACATGGACTCAAACATCAGATCAATCATTAAAAACAAACATTCAAAATGACACAATTGGTTTAGCGTTTATTACTGCTTTACAACCAAAAACATATACTTGGATTGCACAAAACGAACTGCCAAAAAATCATCCAAGATATAGACAAGAAAACAATCTTGATACAAATCTTGTAATGCATGGTCTTATTGCTCAAGAAGTTAAAGCTGTAATGGATGCACAAGGTATTACAAGTTTTAATGGCTGGGAAGAAGGCCCTGATGGTATTCAAGGTATTTCAAGAGAAATGTTTATTACCCCATTGATCAACGCAGTAAAAGAACTCTCGGCAGAACTCAACGCACTTAAAGCGAAAGTAGGAGCATAACATGACCGCAAGCATAAACGCATCAACCACAGCGGGCGTGGTGGTCACAAGTGACACATCAGGAAGCCTTGCACTCCAAACAGCAGGAACAACTGCGGTTACGATCAATACAAGTCAATATGTTGGTATAGGCACAAGTAGCCCTGCTTATCCTTTAGACATTACCGCAAATGCCAATGCTTCTATTGCAATTGGACAATCTAGTGATGACCCATTTGTTTGGCTTGACAGAAGTGACGGTGGTAGTAATCGTTTGGCTTGGCGTTTACGTGAAAGTTCAACTCGTCAGTTGATTTTTGAAACTGGTACAAGCACAACCAAATATGGACAAACTTTTACCCAAGCAATGACACTAGATAATAATGGTAGGTTGGGAATTGGTACAACAAGCCCAGCAACACCGCTTGATGTTCGTGGTGATTCTTCTCTTGGCGGTACTAATACCTACTTGGGTGGTAGCACAGTATTTCAAGAACAACGTTTATCTGTTCTTGGTACTACATCTGGATCGACAGGTTTAGCTTTTTCACAATACACAGGTTCATCATATTCAGAACGAATGCGTATAGACTCTAGTGGTAACTTGTTAGTGGGGACTACAAGTTATGTTTATCCTTTATCAGTTGTTAAATCGACAACGAATAGTAGGGTTGGGTATTTAAGAGCAGATACATCTTCATACACAGATGCTGTTTTAATTTTAGATTCGTCCACATCTGCTGGAACAACATTCAGATTGATAGAAGGTTATGCAGGTTCATCTTCTTTGCAATTTAGGGTATATGGAAACGGTAATGTTCAAAACACCAACAATAGTTATGGTTCTATTTCCGATGCCAAACTAAAAGAAAACATTGTTGATGCAACTCCAAAACTTGCTGACTTATTAAAAGTACAAGTTCGCAATTACAACCTTAAAGGTGATTATGAAAATCACAAACAAATTGGTGTCATTGCACAAGAGCTAGAGCAAGTCTTCCCATCAATGATTGATGAATCACCAGACAAAGACAAAGATGGGAACGATTTGGGGACAACAACAAAGTCAGTTAAATACAGCGTGTTTGTCCCCATGCTCATCAAAGCCATCCAAGAACTTAACACCCTAGTAACCGCTCAAGCCGCAGAAATCACGGCATTAAAAGCAAAGGTAGGAATCTAATATGTCACTTACTCTTAACGGTTCATCCCCCGCAGTCACGTTTCCTGATGGAACAACGCAAAGTACTGCCGCAAACATAACAGCCCCGTATACAGCAAATGGTGTGGTGTATGCGTCTAGTACAAGTGCTTTGGCTACTGGGTCTAATTTAAGTTTTGATGGCAATTACACTTTAGCATTAACAAATGGTACTTCTGGTTTATTAAATCTTGGACCAACTGCTGGTCAAGCAAGAATTTATTCAGATTCAACTGGCGCATTTTTTGGTTCTTCTAGTTCTACGCCAATGATATTTAGAACTAATAATACTGAATATATGCGCCTTACCACATCAGGCTATTTAGGTATAGGTACAAGTAGTCCTAGTTATCAATTAGATGTTACAGGAGTTTCTAGAGTATTATCTAATAATCAATCAGATGGAATTATAATCAATGGTAACGATAATTCTAATGTTAAATTACGTTTGACAAATAGCGGAACTGGTGGAGAATCATACAATATTCAAGTAGGTGTAACAAGTGCATCAAATTCAAATTTAGTTGTTAGATGCAATACAAGTAGTTCTGATTTATTGCAACTTAGTCAGTCAGGTAACCTAGGGCTAGGAGCTGGTCCTGCTACTTGGTATTCTTATTCAAGGGCATTTCAACTTGGTGCTGGTGGTTTTATTCAAGGCAGAAGCAATGATGCAACCACACTTGAATTAGGCAGTAACGCTTATTTAAATACTTCTGGTAATTGGACTTATCCATATACAGCGGCATCTTCTAAATTAGATGCTTCTAATGGAACATTTAGATTCAATATTGCCCCTTCAGGTACTGCTGGTACAACAATAAGTTACACCCAAGCAATGACACTAGATAATAGTGGTAGATTGTTAATTGGAACTACAAGTGCGGCAGATTCAACATTAAGAACACAATCAGGTTCTTCATCTACAGATGGCAGAATTGAAGCATGGTTAAGTACATCAAATGGTGGAAGTTATGGAGTTTTGCAATTAGGCTCTGCAAACACAGGAACTAATACAGAATGTACTATTCATTTTGTATCAGGAGCAACAGCATTAGGTAATAGTCCAACAAGTGCAAATGGTACTCAATATGATTGGGGTATTGGATTATCTCCTTATGGCGCTGGAGGTAATGTTTTTGCTGTTGCTTGCACTGCAAATGGGGGCCCTAATGTCAAATTAAATTACAACAGTACAGCATGGTTGTCTGGTTCAGATGAAAGAATTAAAAACATTACAGGTAACATAGAAAACGCATTAAGTATTATTTCTCCGTGGAGAACAATTTTTTACACGCTGAAAAGTGATGAATCAAAAGATGTAAAAACAGGTTTAATTGCTCAAGATGTGTTAAAAACATTACCTGAAGTCGTTGATGTACCTACTAAAGAATTAAATGATAAAGGTGAATTGTTACCTTTAAGTATTGCTTATACAGAAATTATTCCAGTTCTTGTAAAAGCAATTCAAGAACTTAACGCAGAAATTCAATCACTAAAGGCTGAAGTAGCCACACTTAAAGGAGCATAACCATGACCGACATCGTAGAAACTTTAACCGCAGAAGAGATTCAGAAACACTATGAGGCTGCCCTCGATAGTGTGAACCTCATCAACGGCACAAAGCCTGAGAACGAAACAGACGCAGAATGGACAGCCACTCTGCAAAGAAACAAGGCGCACTTGGAGATCATGGTAGCTAAGACCTACTGGACAACCCAAGACCTGACACCCCTTCACACAGCAATTGCAAAGGTAGCTTAAATGGAAAAGATCACCCTCTCCACACAACTCGTTAACCAGATCATGGCTTACTTGGGAACCAGACCGTTCCAAGAAGTATTCCAACTGATTGAGGCTGTACAGAAAGAAGCCCAAGCTCAACAACAACCTGCGGCGGAGTAACAAATTGATCCGTTTACACTTGTTGCCCTTGCTTCTGGCGCTTTCAAGCTCTGCAAAGATGCTTGCGAGATGTACAAAGAAGGGCGGCAAATTGTTACTGACATTGCCCATGAAGTTGATGGAGTTGTCAAAGACGTTAAGACAGTACAAAAGAAAGCCAAAGGTCTTCTTGGGTTCCTGAGTGCTGTCTTTGGGAAGAAGGAAGAACTGCAGTCGACTGCAGATGTAGCGCCAGTTAAGAAGGTCAAAAAGAAAAAAGAGCCACCGCCAGAATTTGATGAAAACCTCATTTACCAACAGGTAAGTGATGCTCTCATCAAGTTCTTCCAAGCGTATAACTCGCTGAAGAATTACGTTAAGGAACAGGAAGAATTTGCTCTCCATGCAAATAACGATGAAGGCCAAGAGGCTGCAATCAAGATCACGATTGCCAATTTGCAGATGGAGAAGTTGAATCAGGAGCTGAGTGATTACATGATATACCATGTGCCTAATGAATTGAAGGACTTGTATACTCGGGTCAATCAGCAAATCGGTCACATTGCCAATGTGCAGGCGCTTGCAAGACGGGAAGAAATGCTGAAGGAGCGTAGGGCAAAATGGCAACGGCGGCAAAAGGCAGATCTAATCAGGGGAAGAATGGTGGCTTCAGCAATTACAGTGCTGATGCTAATGTGGATATGGCTGATGATAATAAGTCTGACTCACTCGCCATCCTACTGATTATTCTTCTGTTGGTTATTTTGTTATTGTTGATTCCGTTGATCGCTTGGATGTATGTGGATGTAAGACAGATGGAGCTAAGGGTCAACAAAGCTTTGACAAGGATTGAAGGCAAATGATTAAAAAACCTAATTTTCTATACACGTCAATATTGATATGTATATTTTTGCCTTTTTTGTTTACAAGTTGCAATGACACTTACAGGTATTATTGCCAAGACCCTGATAACTTTGGTAAAGAGCGCTGTCAAAAGCCTCGATGTGAGTTTAATCAGGATTGTCCTGAATATTTGGTAGCCCCTATTTTGGAGAAGAAAATTGAAGGAAATCCTCCTAGCACTCCTCAACAGCAACAAGGAACGGCTCAATGCAGATGAAATAGAGATAAGGGTACGGTCATTTGTGATCATAGTGGTAACCCTAATCCTAGCTTTCATCGTCATGGCTTTGCTTTATTCGGTGACTTTTGTTAGTCAGCCGATCAAGGCGATGGCGCCCATCGACCAAGCATACACCAAGATGCTTAATGATATAGTATTACTTATCGTTGGCGGTATTGGTGGTATTTTGACTAAAGGATTGACCAATGAAGCCACTAACATGATGAACGCAGCAAAGGCAAACAAGGATGCTTATGTAGCTCCTCCACCCCCTCCTCCTGCGCCTATTATCATGACTGCTCCAAACTGGACGCCTCCTCCTCCACCCATGAGTCCTCCTACGCTAGAAGCTGACCATGAGCGTGAGAGAATGGCACAAGCAAGGGCGTCAAATGCTTAGTTGGTTGTCATGGTTTGTAGATGACCTGTTTTATTGGATAGCCATCATTGCGCTGGTAGGCGGTGCAGCGGCTTATGTACTGAGTTATCTTGTAGGGTTTCTCCCTATGTTAAAGCCCCATGCCCTTGTAATGAAGGTTGTGGGATTATCGTTAGTTGTTATAGGAGGCTATTATGTTGCTGATCACCGAGGTTATGAAAGACGGGTTGCAGAAGATAAAGCAGAAATTGAGCGACTTAATGGTGAAGCTAGGGCTAAAGAAGCCGAACTCAACACCAAGCTCGCAAGAGCCACCAGCCAACTGAAGAAGGCTAAAAATGACATTAAGACCAAGCAAGCTAGTATTGATGCTCGCATTGATGCTGGCGAGTTGCGCCTCCCCTCCACCTGTGGTGTACAAGCCAGTTCAGATGCCTCCAATGGAAATCAAACCAATGGATCCGAATCTGACCGACAGACTATTAAAGATATTGTCGCAATCGCCTCAGACGGAGACAAAGCAATCGTCAAGCTCAATGCCTGCATCAGTCAATACAACGAAGTGATGCAGACAGTTAACGAGGGTGTGAAATGATCACAGTAGAGAAACTTCATGCCCTACAGATTGGGCCAGAATGGGTAGAGCCACTTAATGCCACCATCCAAAAGTTCAGCATTTTTACCGTCAAAGAGCAGGCCGCCTTTATCGGACAGCTTTCACACGAGTGCAACCACTTCCGCACACTGGAAGAAAATCTTAACTATAGAGCAGAAACCCTTCAAGCCTTGTTCCATACTCACTTTAAGCCAGAAGAGTATGCCCTTTTTGCCCATCAACCTCAAAAGATTGCCAACAGAATTTACGCCAATCGAGGAGGAAACAGGAATGAAGCAAGTGGGGACGGGTATTTGTACAGGGGAAGAGGCACAATCCAGCTTACCTTTCACGATAACTACTGGCATTGTGGACAAGCTCTTGGTCAGGATTTTGTAAAAAACCCAGACTTGGTAAAAACACCTATGTATGCGGCTATGAGTGGGGGGTGGTTTTGGGCTACGCACGGATGCAATCAACTGGCTGAATCAGGTAATGAAGAGGGGCTATGTAAGCGTATCAATGGCGGTCTATTTGGGCTTAACGAACGCATACAATTGACGGCTAAAGCCCTTGCCGTTTTAAGCGCCTAATGAGACAATAAAGCATGGCCGATACACCTACCGCACTACTGCCCATCATGTTTCGCCCTGGTGTAAATCGGGAGCAAACTCAATATGCCTCTGAAACGGTAGGCACTAACTCCCCCGGTTTTTCTATTGTAGGAAGTTGGTATAAATCACAACTGGTTAGATTTAGACAAGGTTTCCCCGAAAAGTTGGGCGGCTGGTATCCATACAGTACGATTACCTATTTGGGAGTTTGTCGTTCTCTGTTCAACTGGGCGGCACTAGACGGTACACCTTTGATTGGCGTAGGAACTAACCTAAAGTTCTACATCAGTAAAGGCGGTGCGTACTATGATATTACTCCTGTTCGTAAAACCAGTACGTTAACCAATCCCTTTACGACCACCAATTTGTCTACAACGGTTAGAGTAACTGATACGGCTAATGGCGTAACGGTCGGGGATTTTGTTACTTTCTCTGGCGCTAGTACTGTTAATGGCTTATTGATCAATGGCCAGTACCAAGTACAAACGATTGTTGATGTAGACAACTATACGATTACTGCAGCTGCTGCGGCCACAGGGAGTGGCTCAGGTGGCGGTACGGTTACTGCCACATACCAGATTAACGTAGGGCCAGCCATCGAAGTTCCATTGACTGGATGGGGTGCTAGTACCTGGGGTTCAGGAACATGGGGAACAGGTTCTTCTACAACGATCAGTCTAAGGTTATGGAGTCAGTCTAACTTTGGTCAGGATTTGATATTCTGCCCTAGAGGTGGCGGTATTTATTATTGGACGTACAGTTCCAGTATATCCAGTCCAGCAGTCAACATATCTACTTTGTCGGGAGCGTCAGATGTACCGACCATTGCTAATTTTGTGTTTGTCTCCGATGCTAGTCGCTTTGTGTTTGCATTTGGGACTAATACTCTGGGAACCAGTACTCAGGATCCTATGCTTGTTCGTTGGTCAGATCAGGAATCAGTAACCTTATGGACGCCAGCGGCTACTAACCAAGCAGGCGATATCCGTTTGTCTAGAGGTTCTCAGATCATCAGTTGCGTGCAGAACAGACAGGAGATTATTGTTTGGACAGATACATCGGTTTATTCTTTCCAATATGTAGGAACACCAGCCGTTTGGAGTTCGAACATTGTTGGAGACAACATATCCATCGTAAGCCAGAATGCAGCAGTGCTCGCAGCTGGTACTACTTATTGGATGGGCGTTGATAAGTTCTACAAATACAACGGTACAACATCTACTCTTCGTTGTGATTTGCGTGAATATATATTTGCCAACATCAATCTGGCCCAAAGCCAACAGATATTCTCTGGAACCAACGAAGGGTTCAATGAGGTGTGGTGGTTCTATTGCTCTTCAGGCAGTACGACAGTCGATAGTTATGTAGTCTATAACTACCAAGATGACATTTGGTACTATGGACAAATGGCTAGAACGGCTTGGATTGATTCGACCGAACTGACCTATCCTATTGCCGCAACGTATAACAATACGCTTGTCTATCACGAGTATGGATTGAATGACAATACAACGGGTACAGATAATGCTATGGATTCTTATATCCAATCGTCTGAGTTTGATCTCCAGTTTGGCAATAAGTTTTCGTTTGTAAACCGTATCTTGCCAGATGTGACGTTTAGAAAGTCTACGACCAGTAATCCACAGGTGACGATGACTTTGATACCTATGCAGAACTCAGGCTCTGGATACAACAGTCCACAAGCTACTGGCGGAACAAACATAGCCACGGTAACTCGTACTGCTACTGCGCCCATTGAACAGTTTACAGGCCAAGTGTTTTTGCGCTTGCGTGGCCGTCAGATGATATTCCAGATTGAAGGCAATCAGTTGAATCTCCAGTGGCAATTGGGAACACCTAGGCTTGAGATCAAACCAGACGGCAGAAGGGGAAGCACATGAGCATTCCTGTGATCAATGTATCTCCTAACTTGCCACTGCCTTCTCAGCAGTACGATCAACAGTACTTTGAAACATTAACTAAAGTGTTACGTTTGTACTTTGCGAGTAACGATAACGTAAACCAAGTGATTAGTAATCAAGTATCGACTAATCAAACGCTCATTTGGTTGGGGGTGTAATGTCTAATTATCAAAACGTCACTCCAGTACAGATTGCACAGGCTGCTTTAACGACCAGCTATGCTACGCTCTACACGGTTCCTACAAATGCTACGACTCCTACTCGAACATATCTCAAGCAGATAGATGTTTGCAATACAACAGGCGGCGCAATTACTTTTAACTTGCACATCGTACTTGCTACTTTTAGTGCAGGAACTCAGAATGCTTTGTTCTATGCTCAGAGCGTAGCAGCCAATACCACATTCTCTTATACAGGCGTACAGGTTTTGCCAACCAGTTCTTTTATTTCAGCTAAGGCATCGACTACAGGATTGACGATTACGATCAGTGGTGGGGAGGCGGTATGAGTACAACATTACCCACATGGGCAAATAATGATTTGGCTACTTACTCTGCATTCACAGGGTTGCCTGCTTCTATTACACAAGGGACAAGTAGTTTGCCTACAAAGACTGTACAAGTTCCAGTTACCCAAGATGATGGAAACGGCAATCAAGTTCCTGTTTATCCACCCAAATATACAACGCAAACTGTCATTGACACTACAAAGTTGCCAAAGGGTGTGCAGCAGGTCACAGATGAGAATGGCAATACAACTTATAGCCAAAGCATTGCCACTCCAAGTGGGTGGGATCCAACTGTAAAGTTGACGGCAAACTATGATGCCAACGGTAATCTAACTGGATACTCTGGTTCTAATCCTGTATTTCCTGCTGGCGCAAATGGAAAGCTAAGTGGCTCAGCCAAGTTTGATCCTTCTTGGACGGCAACAGGAACTCCTACCTCTACCTTGGATACATCCAAAGGTGGCTCTCCTTTGACACAAGATTTGCTAACTATGGCATCTTTTGTCCCAGGTGCAGCACCTTTTATTGCGGCATTGAGTGCAGCTCAATCCATAGCGAATGGCAAAATAAACACAGGGACGATACTAAATACTTTGACTGCCGCTACTGGATTGGGCAGTACGTTGGGTTTAGATCCTTCCACCATATCTGATTTGAACACGGCCAAACAAGTGGCAAGTGGCGTCAATGCAGTACAGAGCAAAAACCCGTTGGCTCTGGCAAGCACAATAGCTAATGCCACAGGCGCTGGTAGTTTGTTGCCTGATGGAACATCGACTGTGCTGAATGTTTTGGGCGGTCTAACGGCAGCATCTAAAGGCAATTTGGCTGGTGTGTTGAGTGCGGCAAGCAATGTAGCAAGTGGCTCAGGTAATGTCAGCATACCGGGAGGAAGCTCTGGTACAACAAATACTCCTACACAAACTACAACGCCTACAAGTTCAACTTCATCTAGTGGTACAGGAGTACAGGTTTTAGCACCTGTGGTGGGTAAAATCGTGGATTATGACATTGGTGGAATTAAGAATCCTTATACCACAAATGAACAGCAAAGCATTACAATGGCAGCAAAAGGTGGGCTGATGGGTCTGCCATCCCTTATGAGGAGATAACATGTCAGTCGATACCAGTAATTTTGACTTTTCCAATAACAACAATGCCAAGATAGATTTATCTGGTCTTGGGAATGTAGATACAACAACTTTCTTTTCCAACCCAAGCCTTGGCTCTTTTAATACTACAAGCAATAGCAGTATGCCGTTGGTGAATGGGTCTGATGGAGGCGAACCTCTTATGGGAACTGCCGTTGGAACAAGTGCGGCAAACGGACAACTGGCCTCGTCTGGTTCGGGTACAGATTTTTCTGCACCAGTTACGGGTAATAGTTCTTTTAATCTTTCTAGTTTACTTTCTTCTTTGGCTAAAAACCCAGCTGCTTTAGCTACTGGCGCTGCAGGTATAGCTTCTTTGTTGGGTGGTAATTCTCCACAAACAGGTGGCTATCAAGGTAGCATTCCCAATCTTATTGCAACACGAATGCAAGTACCAGGAGCAAATCAAGTGATACCAGGTCAAGCCAACAAACAATATTTTACAGATACTCTGTATACCGATCCTAGTCAACAAGCCAATGCTCAGGCTGCTATTGCTGCACAAGCTGCCGCGATTGCACAGAACCAGATGAATGCGCCTATTCCCACGTTTGCCATGCAATACCAAGGCATTCCTGGCGGACAAACTTATGGCAGTGGCATTTCGTCTTTACCTGCTGGATCTTCTTTCCAAGCCAATCCTTCTGTTTTATATGGAACTGGTTTAGGTAATTACGGACAAGGCGCAATGACCACGGGCGGTCCTGGGCAACAAGGGGTGAGTACTCTCACTCAACCAAATACCACTCAATTAACTTCTCAACAACAAGCACAGTTACTTGCTCAGCAACAGGCCCAACAAAAGGCTCAAGATGCTGCCGCTGCTGCTAAAGCCAAAACAACAACCACAACCGATCCCATATTGGCTGCCTATCAAGCGGGCAACTATACATTGGCTAATCAGTTGATCAACCAACAAGGTTTGTCTGCTCAAGATATTGTTAACAAGTACAAGCTTAATCCTACGGATGCCGCTACTGTTGCTAAGAATCTAGGCTACACAGGAAATCTGAGTAACCTAAATTACGGTACGAGTGGTACAACTACTTCTACTAGCCCTGCTTTGGCGCAACAACTTGCTACGGCATTCAACAACGGTGTGAATCCAGACGTATCTACGTTAAACAATTTGATCAGTAGCAACAAGTTAACTGCTTCCCAGTTGGCTACGATGTTTCCAAGCAACATCAATCAAATCTTGAACATTGCTGGTAGCGAAGGCATCAACGTGCCTGGTGCAAGCTATACCCCAATCACAGGAAGTGCTGCCAATACAGGTAGTAAAGTTGTCAACTCTTTGATGACAAACAATCCTGAGTTTACAAATGGCGTATTAACTGGTCCATCACAAGGATCGTTAGCAAAGCAGCTACAGTGGAATGCCAATACTGGTAACACTCAGGGATTAAATGCTCTGATTCAAGCAAATGGATTAAATGCTGGACAACTTCAGTCTATGTTCCCTGGTGTTGATTTGTCTCAGTATGCTGCTCAAGGTGTAAACATACCTGGATACACCCCTCCTACTGGCGTTGCAAGCTTGCCATCTACTAGTACATCAACACCAAGTGGAGTTAGTACTGCAGCTACTGGGCCTCTTGTTGGTGGGCAAACCGATCAAGCTATATCTTCAAGCCAAGTTCCTGCTACATCGGGTGGAACGGCAGTTGCCACTACCGCAGCTCCTTCAAACGCAAATACGATCAGTAGTATTATCAGTAGCGGACAAGCTTCTGGTATGGACAATACGGCCATTGCAAGTCAATTGATTAGCGCAGGTGTACCCGCCGCCGATGTGATTGCAGTTGTCGGTCCTCAGAATGCTGATGTTGTTAACCAAGCTTATGCTGCTGCTCAGGGTGGCGATACAACATATGGCGCCAAGGGCGGTTTGATGGATCTTAAATATGCGGCAGGCGGTCAAACGCATGATCAGCCACGATATTTAAAGGGTCATACAGACGGCATGGCAGATGAGGTCCCCAGTTCTATAGATGGCATTCAACCTGCTAAGTTGAGCCACGGTGAGTTTGTGGTTCCTGCCGATGTGGTTTCTCACTTGGGTAATGGCAACTCTGACGCAGGCGCAGACAAGCTATACCAAATGATGGCCAAGATTCGCAAAGCCAGAACTGGTAATCCAAAGCAAGGCAAACAAATCAATCCTGATAAGTACATGCCTGGCGGTATCGTGGGATATGCAAGTGGCGGTGCAGTTGCTTTTGCTACTGGTGGAGATACTACTGGAATAGGAAGTGCAAACTTAGGTACTAATGCAGCAGGCGTACAAGGCTTGGGTGCTAGTGCTACCAACACTTTGTCACCTTATGTTGGCGGTTATGTAACCAATATGTTGGGGCAAGGTCAAGCTTTGGCTAATGCTCCTATGCCTGTTTATCAAGGACCGTTGACTGCTGGGCAATCGGCTTTGCAAAACCAACAGTTTGCAGGTCTTTCACAGATGGCTCAGACAGGCTATACGCCCATGAACTATCAGACACAAAACTGGTCTAGCCAAGGAATTGGTTCTTTGCCTGATTTGTCAACGCCTAGTGAGACATCTTTGGTAAGCCAAGCTGCTTCAGGCCAGCCCTTTACTCAGACTACTGGCGCTGCTGCTGCTCCTTCCATGTATGGTAATAGTCCTGCGGCACAGTACATGAACCCATATTTGCAACAATCATTGCAACCACAATTGGATGCATTGAACTATGAAGCACAACAGAATCAACAAACATTATTGGGAAACTTGACCAAGCAAGGCGCATTTGGAGGTAGCCGTCAAGGTGTAGCCCAAGGTGTGGCTGAAGGTAATTTGTTAACCAACCAAGCTAACATAATTGGTCAAGGCTATAACACGGCTTACCAAAATGCAATGAATCAGTTCAATGCAGATCAAGCCAGACAGTTGCAAGCTCAGCAGAATACCGAAGCTTCACGTCAGTTCAGTGCCAACCAAGCACAACAAACTTTGCAGGCTCTGGGCACAGCAGGCGGTGTACAACAAGGCATTCAGAATGCTGCGGACCAAGCTGCATATGCAGAGTTCCAGAAACAACAACAGTACCCATATCAGCAGTTGCAGTTTGAGCAAAGCTTGTTACAAGGCTTGCCAATTTCTACGGCTTATACTACGCCCAACACCAATACGATTAGCAATCTTTCTAGTAATATTGGAGGGTTGACAGGTCTATACAATGCACTATCTCCTGTTTTAAACTCTAGTGGAACTACAGGCGGATCTTCATCGGGGACAACTAATGGTTAAAAATCCTTTGCCAATCACCAACCCTAGTCCAAGCCAGACTTGGAATATGTTGAATAACATACCGCCGACCCCACAAGGTTTGGCTACGTTGACTAGGTTATCCCAAATGCCTGCGCCTCCAGGAAACCCTGACTTGCCCGCTACGGCAGGTGTGGTGTTGAGTGCCAAGACGAGCGCAGAAGCACAAGCTCAAAATGCTCAGGCTCAGCCACAATCTCAGACTGTTATGGACAGAATCAGAGCGCAAGCCGCAGCTCTTTCCGCACAAGAAATGGGAAGAAGGCAAGGACTCATGGGTTTGAATGCTATACCCATGAATGAAATGCCTGGTATTGAACCTACCCAAGAAGCTCCACAAAGTCCTCAGCAACAACTCCAAGCGCCCTCTGCTCAGCAAGCGCCACAACAAGCTCCTCAACCAGTAATGGCAGCGAGAGGTGGATTGATGCAACTACCTGTTGGACATCATATGTTCAACTATAGGCATGGCGGAGTGATAGGATTTAAAGAAGCTCCCAGTTTGGTTCCTGATCCCAACTTGCCTGCTGATCCATCAGTTATGACGCCTGCTCAAGTCGAACAATACTTCAACGATGAGAAAGCTAGACAGACGGCTAAAGTGACAGGTAAAGATGTTGCGCCAGCCGCTACTCCTGCAGCTACTTCTGTGGTTAGACAACCTTATGTTGCACCAGACTTTTCTGCGTCACAAACCAAGCCTATGGATTGGGTGATGCATGATCCCAGTCTTTCTCCTGCGGCCAATGCGCTAGGTAGTTTTGCTTTGGGCTTGGGTAAGGTTGGTGTCCTAGGTGCTAATGCAATAGGGGATACGACTGGTCATGCCATCAATTATCTGACCATGCCATCAGGTGAATACAATAGAAGGTATCCATCAAGTACTGAGTCTGAAAACTTCCCAAGCGTTGCATCCAATCCAAATGCTGCACCGTTGCTGAGTCAGTTAATGCCTACGGGTGATACTGTAAAGCCTATTCCTGTTCCAACGCCATCGGATACAACTCCTCCTCCCCCATCTCCTTTGGCTGCTCCTTCTCCATTGGCAGCGGCTAAACCTGTTGCGGCTGCACCAGCTAGAACGGCTTTCCAAATGACAGATGTGAGTTCGCTGAACAAGCCAACTCCTGAGTCTACTGAATTGGAAAAGAGAGCTTTAGAAGCAACCAAAGGTCCTGATCTTAAACAGAAGATAGAAGATGAGGTCAAAATTGCTAAAGCTTATGGAACAGATTCTCCAATAGGCAAAGCTGCTATGGATCGCATAGATCAATACAACAAAGCATATCAAGCTTCCATTGCTGAGCGTCCTATGGAAAGGCTGATGAAAGTATTGGCTGCCATGTCTTACGGTGGATTGAAGGGCGCAGGGCCAGGTTATCTAAGCGCAGTTGAAAATGAACGCAAAGCTGACTTGGATCAGATGTTGAAGATCCATGAGATGATGACTCCGATTGAGACTGAGCAGTTCAAGCAATCTGCTGCCCGTGCGAAGAATGTCTTTGATTCTTATGGCAAAGACAAAGAGACTGCCGCTACTGCTGCGGTTAATCTTCAGAAAGAAAGCATGCAGAACCTGTCTGCTGAAAAACAGAAAGCGTTGGAGATTGCATCCAATGAAAGATGGCGCTTGGCTGACATTGCTTCTCGTGAAAAGGTTGCAGCGATGGAGAGAGAGATGTCGATGGGTAAATCCTTTACCGACAAGCAACTCTATGACGCCTATAAAGCGGCAGATCCCAAAGCCACAGACCCAGAGATATTGACTCGCATTGCTTTGTTCCGCAATCCCAGTTCTGCCATGAATGCATCTAAGCTTGACTTGTCTGCGATCAGAGACAGACAACAATCTTTGCTCAAAGAAAAAGAAGCTTTACCATCCAAGGCAAGGGCTGATGAAATTGAGAAAGAGCTTAGAGAAATTGATGCTCAACTAAAAGCGGGTATAACTGGCGGGCCGCAATATAATCCCAATGCAGTTCGTGAGGTTAAGAACGAAGGTAAGAAATAATGCCTACCTATCAAGTTGATGTTGGCGATAAGACCTATGAAGTAGACGCACCAGATCCTAAGACGGCTTGGTCTTGGGCGAATACTTATGCTTCTACTCCACCGCCAGCTGCGCCTGCTCCCAAGGAAGAATCCAGCGACTTTGTTCGTGGCTTTAAATCTTATATCCCACAAACAGAAGAAACCATAGGCGGTGTAGAAACCGTACTTGGTGCTGGTGCTAAAAAGCTTTTGGGCCAGGGCGCCATCTCTGATTACCTACTTAAAGGCGGTGCAGAGAAACTTAAAGAAGCGCAAGAGAAACAAGAGGCGATGGCTAAGCCTACTGACTCTTTGGCGAATGCTTGGAACCAAGGCATAGGAACTGTACTGACTGATTGGCTCCCCTATCAGATTGGATCGGGTGCTGCCAATATGTTGGAGACTGGTGCTACTGCCGTGGGCGGTGCTTTGGTTGGTAGCGTATTGCCTGTTGAAGGTACTATAACTGGCGGTGTTGCTGGTTTGGTGGCCAAGTCAATGGTCAAGAAGGGCATTAAAGAAGCTGCGGAAAAGATCCTAAAAGAGTCTGGTGAAGAGGCGGCTAAGACCTACGTTGAGAATCAGGCTAAGAAAGAGATTGTTGGAGAAGAAGCCAAAACCTTGGCTAAGTCTGGTGCTAAGGCATATGGATCTATGGCGGGTAGTGCTGCTGAGGCGGTCTATCATGGCGTGGGTGAAGTGGGTAGTCGTGCAGCGGAGCAAGCTGAAGAAGAGGGTAAGCGCCCAGAGGACATGGATTTGTCTAAGGTTGGGCCTGCTGCGGCTGCTCATGCATTGGCAGACTATGCGGCAGAACGAATTGGCTTGGGTTCATTGAGGGGACTTAGCGGATCTACCAAAAATGTGTTCTTGGATGTAGGTGCCAATATGCTTTTGACAGGGGCTAAAGAAGTGCCCCCTGAGTTATTGCAACAAGCAGCCGAGCGTTATGGTGCTAACTTACCGTTGACCGATAAGAATGCGATCAATGAATACATTGATACTGCTGGTGCTGCGTTTGGTATGTCTGTTATGCCTGGTGCGTTGGGTGGAGTTAGAACCCGATTGGCGTCTGCGGCTGAACAGAAAACAAAAGAACAAGAACATGCCGATGAGACTCAGCCTGTAGATAAACCTGACCATAATGAAGTCAGTGAAAACGAAAGAACTGCTTTAGATGCGGCCATGAAAGCTGCTGAAAAAGTTGGTGTGCCGCTGACAAAGACAGCTCAAACAACTTTATTTGGTGTTAGTCCCAATACTCAAAATCAGCAGCTATTGGATACGGCAAGACAAAACCAATTTAAGTTACAGCAAGAAGCTGAACAAACTTTTAAGAATGCACAGCTCAAAGCAGAAGCGGTTGCAGATCCTTTCATAACTGCTGCTAGAAATAGAATTCAAGCTGGAGAAGATGCAGAAAAGGCTATTCTTGCTACATATAAAGATTTAACCCCAGCAGAAAAGGAGCAACTAAAAGCTTTAAGCCCAGAAGAAAAGATTGCTAGACAAGAAGAGTTGGCAAATCTTTACAAAGGCATTTCTGAAGTTGAAAACAAACCATTAACGCAAGAAGAGATAGATGCGAAGAAGGCTGAAATATCGGCTCGCCTCGGTTTGAATGTTGAACCCAAAGATATTGAACAAGCCCCCAAAACCACTCCGTTTAGGAAGTTCTTGCTTTCCAATGGATTAAAGCCTGAAGAATCTTTGGATGTGACTGGCGAGCAAAGAAAGGTCAACGCAAACAGAAAGCTGCCTGGATTTTTTAGAAAAGATGGCTTGGGAATTGATGACCTAGCGCAGCGGGCATATGAGGATGGTTATTTGCTTGAGAGCGACATGGAGTATGACGGTGGTGTGAGTAAGCTCCAGGAGATGATCAAGGATGAATTGAATGGCGAAGAGCAAAAGAATGTAGAAGACCAAAAGACGTCTGCTGAAAAAGCATATGAGGCATATCAGCAAGAGTTGCTTGACGATGCGGCCAATCAGTATGGAATAGATACAGATGGCATGAGCCCAGAGCGGATTGCCAGTATGGTATCGCGCATAGAGAGAAAGCTAGAGGAGAGTAAGGCCAAGCAATTAAAAGCACAAGAAGCGATTGAAGAGGCCAAGCGTTATGCCGATAAGTTTGAGGCTAATAGAGAGCGTTACGCAGAAGATAATGAGGATTTTGCCAATCTCCCGGTTGCAAGTCAGGATGACATTCTTGATGTTGTTTTAGACAATGACGGCAATCCTACGGTTATGAGTCATGCCTCTCCCAGTGAGGCTGAAGATATGGCTGTGCGCGGGATTGTTCCTGAAGATGTGATGCATTCGACCAGGGCGTTCAATGGCCACAACACGACCAGAGAACAAGAGAGAAATGCCAAGGAGTTGAAGGGCAAGACGTTGCTTGAGGTTGCACAGTGGGCTGTGGACAATGCGCCTAACAAGATGGCTAGATACTTTGCTGATCTTGTTAACAAGCGTATACAGGGCATGGCTCAGCGTGGCATGAAAATGGATTTCCAAATATTGGATGGCGCCACCCGAACTGTGGTCATGCGTAATGCCAACGGTAGAACATCTTTTATCTGGGGTAGGACAGGAGAGAATACTTCTGTTAGCGTTCAGCTCAACGGTCCTACGGTTGTAAGAAATCAGGCTACTCACCCACCTGGTACGGATTACACAACCATTCTGCATGAGTTGCTGCACGTTGCGACCCGTGGTCAGTTGAAACTTTTGAACAGTACAGATCCAATTGTCAAAGAGTTAAACGCTTTGTTTGTTCAAGTTCACAGACATTTGACTTCTGAGATTAGAGCTGGTCGCAAGACTGATTTCATGGACCGCATCAACAGATTAAACAATGCATTGGAATCTGTGGATGAGATGGTTACTTGGTCGATTACTGACCGTGATATGCAAGACTTTATGTCTAGCATCATGGTTGGACCTAAGACCGCCTTTAATCAAGTGGTGAATTTGGTGCGCAGAGTTTTAGGTGTTGCACCTAACTTTGAATCAGCTCTGGATAAACTGGTTCGCACGACTGACATCATTCTCAAAGAAGATGTGAGAAAGATTGGTCGCGAGATTGAACAACAGGGTTATAGTTTTGGCTCCAAGCAAATTGCTGCCAGCAGCAGAATACGGCAACAATCTTTGTTTTCCAAGAGAGTTCAACATCTATTTGCAGATGAAATGGATACCCGTAGGCAGGGCTTTTACTTCAATGCAAAAGAGTCTCCTTTATACAAAACCAGGACTGCACAAGAGGTTGATCCTGTTACCAAAGAGCAAGCGGACAAAGCCATCAGCGCAAATAAAACAGGCGCTCGGATTATGGAGAAAAACGTTCCCTTGCATCATGGTGATTTGATTGGTGCGCGTTTAGATTTAAACATTCTTAAAAACCAAGGCGTACCTGTTTTGGCCATTCACAAGGGATCTGAGTCTGACAAGTTCCCGCATGGCTCTACGGCCGGCTATTGGTCTAAGGAGGTTATTAAATACTTGCCTGTTGTTACGATGAGGAATGTTTTCTTCAAAGTAAGCCAGCCAATTAGGGAGAGAATCGCCGCGGGCCTTCAGTATAAAGAGCCTATGGGCAGTGCAGACGGTAAATATGTACCCACGGATAAGCCAAGTTTTGATGGCGTGGAAATGGGATTTAATCCTAAGAGCACACATCTGTTCCAGGATGCTTTAGGCCGCGTGTTGAAATATGCGGATGAGGTGACGATTACCGGGAATAAAATGTTTGCCCGAGGTAATTTGGAATATTATGGCCAAGAGGATGTTCCTGCTCGCGCTGGCAATGCCCCAACAACAGGTAAGCTGCTTGAGCCCGGCAAGGTATCTGAACAAGCCAAAGCTGCTCCCACACCGATTCAGGATGAACTATTCAATAAACGCGATTCGAATGTTGAAGATACATTGAGTGCTATTAATTTGCCCAAGACCAAGCAAGAGGCCAGGGCAATGGCACAAGCTGCGTTGCAGAAACGTGCTCCGATGAATACTAAAGCATTCCAAGGCATGAGTGCTGCTGCTGTTGCTCGTATTCAGCCTAAGTTTTATGCGCCCAACATAACCATTTTGGATCGCATTGATGGGTTAAAGGATAACTTCTTTAAGCATCTTGCACAGAAAACAGTAGACCAGTTCAGATCAATTAAAGGCATTTACGAAGATATAGAGAAAAAAACAGGCGTAGCTATGCCTCAGTTGGGTTACATGATGGCTCGCATGTCCAGGAGTATTGATGGCGCCCTGGAAGGCTTGTTGTTCTATGGCCATGTGTTCAATGATGGCGGTGCTTTGAATATTAAGAATGGCACAAAGGGATTGATTGATATCCTAAAGCCTTTGGGTGAAGAGGTGGACCGCTTTCAGATTTGGATGGCTTTAAATAGAGAAGCTAGATTGCCAGCTGAAAAGAGATCTGATGATTTAAAAGATTTAGTGGCCGACTTGCCTGAGTACACAAGAGGAACCATCAACGGTAAGCCTCGCGCTTTGGTGTATGAGGAAACTCGCAAAAAGATGCAAGAGCTGAACAAGTCTGTGCTTGATGTAGCTAAGAGTATGGGATTGCTTGATGACGAAGCGTATAAGCGTTTTAGCAATGATATGTTCTACGTTCCTTTCTACCGTGCGATGGAGGATGGGAATGTGGAGAGCATTAAAACTGCATCAACTTTGACTAGCCAGTATTTCTCAAAAGAACTAAAAGGCAACAATGAAAAAGCTTTTGGTGATTTGATGGAGAATGTACTAAGAAACTGGAGTCATATTCTATCTGCCTCGGCAAAAAACCAAGCTGCTGTTCAGACATTAAAGGATGCTGAAACAATAGGAGCGGTTACAAGGTTGGGCACAAACGCTGGACCCAAAAAGGATACTGCCGTTAAGGTCAGAGAGAATGGCGAGTTGGTTTACTATGATGTGCATGAACCCATGTTGTTGGAATCCATTTCTAACATCACCTTCCTGGGTAAGAGCAATGCTTACCTTGATGTAGCCAAAGCGTTTAAGAATGCCATCAGGTTTGGCGTAACTCTGTCTCCTGCGTTCAAGGTATCTAACTTGATCAAAGATTCGATCCAGTCTGCTGCCGTGTCAGGATTGTCCACAAACATCGGCAAGAACTTGATTGACGGATGGGCACTATCTTCTAGGGATAACCCTGCGTATGCATCCATGTTGGCTGGTGGTGCGATCTTTAACTTTGGCACAAATGGCGAGGGCGATCAAGCCGCAATGGTCAAGAGATTGATTGCCAAAGGCGTGAATAGAACCACCATATTGACTGGCTCAGACTCCATTAAGGATGGATTGAAAAAGTTATTTGATGCGTATGAAGATTTGGGAAATAGAAGTGAAGCTGCGAACAGAGCTGCACTTTACCAACAGTTAAGAGCCAAGGGCCTGTCGCATCTTGAGGCCAGTTTCCAAGCTCGTGACTTGATGGACTTCTCAATGCAAGGATCTTCTAATGCATTCAGATATCTAACAACCACCGTGCCCTTCTTGAATGCCCGCCTGCAAGGTTTGTACAAACTAGGTAGGGATGGCATATTGCCCACAAGCCGAGTGATTTACAACACGGTAACAGGCAAGCCCATTGAAGCTACGGATAAACAAAAGGCGGCTCAGTTCAGCGTAGTTACGGGTAGCGTGATGTTGGCATCCATGTTACTTTATCTTGCATTCAAAGATGACGATGACTTCAAGAAGCGTGAAGACTGGGATAGGGATAACTTCTGGTGGATCAAGCTACCTGGAATGGATGCAGCTTTGCGTATTCCTAAGCCGTTTGAGATCGGTGCATTTGGTACGTTGGCTGAGAGAACGCTTGAGCAGATCGTGGATAAGGATGTTGAGGGCAAGAAGTTTGGTGACAGTATCAGCCGTATGCTGACCAATACCTTCTCGCTCAATCCTATTCCCCAATTTGCTAAACCTTTAGTTGACATTTATGCCAACAAAGATAGCTTTACTGGCGCTCCGATTGAGACTGCTGGCCTAGAAAGATTGTCTAAGCAAGAGCGCATGACTGAATCCACAAGTCCAATAGCCAAAGCTTTGGGTGGAATATCTCATGCCGTAGCGTCTGTAACTGGTGAAGGAACAGAGTTGTCCCCGGTTCAGATTGATTACTTGATCAGGGCTTACCTTGGATGGATGGGTGGAACGGCTGAGAGTATTTCTTACTATGCCATGATGCCGTTTAACGATGGCGCTTATCCTGACATGAAGAAACTGGATGCTGTTTCTCTTGGGTTTATCAAGTCATTGCCCAGTAATCAGTCGGCTTATGTGAACGACTTTTATGAGAATAGTAAGTTGATCAACCAGGCTTATGCTGACATGCGCCACTATGCTGAATTGGGTGACTTCGATAAAGTCGCGGAAATTAAAGAAGAGAAGGGCGATAAGATTGCGCTGCAGAAAATGTACGATGCAACGGCTAAGAAGATGGCCAAGGCTAGGCAGCAAATCATGGTCATAACTGAAGACAAACAGATGACCGGTACTGAAAAGCGTGAAGAGATTGACCGCTTAAAAGAGATAATCAATCGATATGCCCAGCAGGCAGAAGAGTTGAGAAAGAGTTATAAGTAATCAATCGCCACAGAAACAAGCTATGCCTTCTTCATTCTGATCAAATAGATCCGTTTGGGATGTGCTAAATGCCAACATGGAAGAATAGCTTGGCCTGTCGTTTCTGAAGTTTGCTCCGCTTGGCTTAGATGCCAATGCCAATGCCTCCATATTGGCCCACCAAACTCCTCGCTCTGGTTTTTCTTGAATCAAAGAAAGAATCTGAGCTGCTGGTTTTAGGAAACACAAATCGCAATTTCCGTGCATAGTCTTGCCATTGATAGATGGCAACTCTAAATTAAACGGCTGGCTATTCCAAAATTTGTGTACATCTGCCGAAGTTATTCCATCTACAAATAAAGGAATTCTGCTTTTGTCAGTTATCTTGGCTGCTCGTCTAGGCTCATCGGCCCTGATACCAATCCAATCCTCACTTTCCGTGTGATCCGTCCAACCAATTGATCTTAAGTACTTATTGATTGACCTAATCTTTAGCTCCGAAGTACAAAACCTGGTTACTGGATTTGGTAAATATTGCCGCTTAATGATTAATTCCTTAAACGGTTCTCCATTTCTACTGGCCGTTTCAAAGTCAACAATTTTAAACTTAGGTTCATCGGGTAAATATTCAATCCAATGAATTTTAACGCCCCACTCCTTTGAGCATCGATCAATGAATCTTAATGTAGCCTCCTCTTCTTTGCCAGTATTGGCATAACAAACATAAGCATCATCAGGCAGCCCGTTGTTTGCCTCAATGATTTTATAAAGCATAAAGCCAGATGTTCTGCCCCCACTAAAAGATATGCATGTTGGTTCATTGATGATGTAAGGGTTCATTGTCTAGCCTTGAAGTGATGCTCTATGGTCATGGCCACCAGGTTCCATTCGGTAAGCCGGTAGCGTGTATAAAACCCCTTTGTGCCAAGGCCATGCAATCCTGAATTGCCGGTGTGATGCTCTGGACAAAGTGGAACGACCAGCCAATCGGAGGCTTTTTCTCCTCCGCCAGCTGCGTTTCTGGGATGATGTAAATGTGGAGGAGTGTGCCCGTATCCAAGGTGCAGACAAAGGACGCATCCTAAGTCTGCAACTTCACTCAAATAACGTTTGAGGTCTTTGCTCACAGTCTGCGCCTTCTTTCATCTATCATGGCAAAAGCCCTGTCGTAAGCCAATTCAGCCTCACGCTCAGGATCGTCACCAATTATAGAGCCCATCATGCAAAAACATGCAAACAGATCCACCAACTTCATGTCAGGTAGTTCGATGTGTTCTTCCTCGACCAAACCTGCAACTCCATCAGCTTTTTTCCTTGGCATCTTTTACTCCTTTCAGTTTGTCAATCTCATCGCAAACAGTCTTGGATAGAGATTTACCACTGACATGGATAGACATCATGGTCGGTTGTTTCTTAATGATTGCCTTTACATCTATCAAAGCTTTCTTGTACCCTGCGGTATAAGGTTTGTTCTCTTCGATAAACATATTGATGGCATCTCTAACCATACTGGCTGCCTTCCTGTCCTTGGCCGCCTCCTTGACTTTGTTGTAAACCTCCTCTGTCAGGTAGACAGAGTAAGGGACTAAGCGTTTAGGTGTTTCCATTCTGTGAATGCCTCATTGATTTCAAATAATTGTTGAGCTGCTTCTCGGTTATCTTTAAGCTCGGACCTAGATAAAACACCTAGTTTTGCCCTGAGCCACTTGACCACAACATCCTCAGACTCTTCTTGTATTTCCCCCATCTCCACTAAGAAATTACAGAACATAGGGTCCTTGCAAAGAATACCTGCAAGCTGAACAGGATTTCTAAGGTTGTTGCGGTTGAATGGCATTTCATCTTCGCCTATCCTAACCATCACAACTTGGTATCGAGCGCCTACAAAATCCCTCAGAATCTCTTCTGGCACTTCGTCAGGGTGAATAGAAAGGGTCAGTATGTAACCCGATCTATCCTGTTTCATAGCGACTTTTACGCCCTCGAAGTTAGATGACTTCATCAGAAGGGAATTTCGCCTTCGTCAATCTGTGGGGCCTGTACCTTGGCAATCTCAAAGTCATCGTACTTGAGACTGATGAACATGCCATTCTTCCCCTGTCTGTTCCATCCGCTTAGCTTAATTGGTATGCCATCCTCAGAGGACAGGTCCAACAACTTCTTGAGCAGCGAACGCTCCAAAGTAATCGTACCCTTGTGATCGGGGGCTTTATCGGATTTCTTGTACTGGTTAACAAACAATGCGCCTGAATTTGGATATTCCATATTTACTCCTTGGTTAAACTATCTTTGGTTTCTTTGAAAAGACCTAGCAATGCAACGTGCTGTCTCTCGTCTTTTTCCTTTATCAAGTCGTACATCTTTTTGTTCACTTGGTAAATCTTCATCACATCGTCTACAGATTTAGCCGTGGCCAGTTGTATCTTTGTTGCTTCCATAACAACCTTGCTCAACTCTTCAGCCGTGCAACCCTCTGGGTCCACAGAAATGTGAATGGCAAATGGATCTTCTATCGGCACATATGAACTCTTGGCCGCAGACTTTTCCCTAGCCACATCCTGTTGGGTTCTTACAACTGGCTTTGGAACATCTTTGATAGGCTCGGCTGAATCTATAGGATCGCTCTCGGTCAGCTCTAGCGCAGTCATCCAAAGGTAGCGCCTTTGATAACTCTCAACGGCTCCTAGGTTCTGAATATCGTGTGCGCCTTTAAGTGCAGCCGTAGCCATAGGTGAGGTAATCACAATCATGGTTCCGTCTTCTACGTCTGTGATCTGTAAGGTTGCGTACTCGTGTGTATAAGTAACAACACCACAGATGCCGTGCTTGAAGAACAAATCCATTGTGGCTGGCATGAAGTCACCCAGCTCAAAATACTTGTAGCCAGCAAACTTGTTGTGTCCTGACTTTTCCAGTTTGGTTCGCAGCAGATCGCATCTGACTGCCATAAGTTTTTTATGTACGCTCATTTGGTTTCCTTAAATCTTCTATTGTTGAGTTAAGTGTATGGATGTGGTCTTCTAGATACTCAATGATTCCATAAAGCTTTGTATTCTTTTCCTTAAGATTTTCTGACTCGGTCTTAGCGTTTGATTGTGAAAACGATAGCTCGAAACAATTTCTCTCTAAATTTGCCTTATCACGCATTAAAGCTGCGACTTGCCCTTCAAGCTCTACGCATCTTTTTTTCCAGTCGATTGGTGGTCTAGCCATTTTGTTGTTCCTTTAAATAGGTTTGATATTGATTACAGAACTGGGAAACCTGACAGTAGGACTTGCATCTCGTTCTCTCGCCAGGTCTGTGTTCTATGATGTAGCCCTTGGTCAGAGCCAGCTTTGCCTCTCCCTCGTTGTCGTATACCCTCTTTGCTCTTACTCCTCCTTCCTTTATCAATGCCCATGATGTAGGCTTTTCCCACATATCTTTCTCGCCACATTCAGGCAAACCCTCGCCCATATCGGCATTGAACTGGGCGTCTGAATGCATCTTTATCCTACGCTTGATATAGTTAATCCTCTCCTCCATGCTCCACAAAGGGATGTCTATGGTCACAATGGGAGACTGGGGATAGCCTTCCTTAATCTGCGCCTCTTTAGCCGACCAGTCCCTGATGATGGCAATGATTTGTAGCTTGATTACTTTGTCGTTCTTGACGTTATCCACTAGCCAAGCATAGACATTAAGCTGCTGATGCCATTCGTCCTTCTCATTCATGACCGCCCAAGCGCCTGTGGTCTTGTAGTCAGAAATAATGATTCCGTCAGGTGTGATTTCTTGTAGATCAATAGCTCCTGATATGTCCCACCCATCTACCTTGGCGTGGATGCGCTGCTCGATCACATGGTTGTCGCTCTTGCCGTGCTCCAGTACTGCGTGGATGGCAGAACCAAAGATCTGCCAAACCATTTCACTGGCGTCTTGCTCGATCTCATTCCAATGCTTGCGCTTTAGGAGCACGATCTGAGGTGCAGTCATCAGTTCGGTCACAGAGATATGTGCTTTACCCTTGGAATAGGTCGGGCGCTTGATGACGTTGATGATGGTTTCAGGTAAGTTGAACTTGTTAGTGAGTTGCATTTCTTTCCTTTAACATGAGATCTGCATAGTGATAGCGCCATCTGATCATTTGTTCTAGGCCAGTTTCTGAGATGTTTCTGAACTGATCTCGCTTGCGCTCAAACGCCTCTGGCATTGTGGGTGCGTGTGCCGCTAGGTAATCCCTGAGTTCTATGTTCTTCAATGTGCTGCTCCTTTTTGGACCATTTGTTTATAGAAAGTTACGAATAAATCTATTGCATCGTGCAAAGAAACATCACAGTTAAATGCTATGTTTGCATATGCTGCGGAGACTGTTGCCACCGCCAATTCAGTATCTAAATATTCCAGCTTGTGCAGTTGGCTTATAATCTCGTCAGCCAGGTCATAGATTATTTTTGATCTCGCCATCAGCTCGTCTTCTTCCATTGCCTCTCCTAGTTGTTTTGGGTTATGGAATATAACAGGTGTATTCAACAAAGTCAACATATTATATGACCAGATACGCAAACAGAATTGATGCCAATCAAAATGAGATTGTTGAGGCTTTGAGGGCCTGTGGCGCAACAGTTCGGATCATCAGCCAAGGCAATGGGATACCAGATTTACTGGTGGGATACCGTGGTTACACTATCCTGATGGAGGTAAAAGATGGGGATAAAACAACATCTGCCCGAAGTCTGACGCCAGCAGAGCAGAAATTTTTTGACGAGTGGGAAGGTGGAATGTTGGCTATTGTGAATAGCATAGGGGAAGCCCTTGACATTCTGAAGAATTGTAAGTAAAATGTATCCAATCCAGTTGCCATTCCTTTGAGGGTTTGGTTTAATCCCATCCTATGTGATGGGATTTTTTTTGTGCTACTATTTCTCATCGGCAAAACGGTTTAGCTCCGTGAGGGCAATTCTTAGAAGTGTTGTGCAACCTCTACCCTGCTTTATGGGGGCCGATACCTTAAATCTGTGTTATAATGAACGTACATTGCTGTGGTTGGTGATGTACAAAGACCGTTTAGAGATGTATACCATCTTACTTAATAACACGTTGGAAAGTTATTAAGCAAGACAACCACTGGGATACATCACTAAGCGGTTTTTTTTCGCCTCCACAAATGTCTTTACAGGGTCTATCGGGTTTTAGACTGGCATGAGGGAAGCGTAGGAAGCGAAAGCGTAGTCCGCAGTCCACCAGTTTTACAACGTTCTTACCTGTGACGTATGGCGCAAAGAAGGTGCAAGCGCAATTGGGAGTGATGCCCTGGGTGTCCGTGGTTCGGTCTGCGGGTGGCGCTCAGGGTTCAGGTGGCCAAGCTAGACACGAGAGTGGAAAGCACCTGAAGTCCGTAGACGTAGCATGGCTCCGTCAGTGGTAAATCCTAGGGAAGCCGAGTGCGTCCCTAGGCAGTTCTTTGTCCACCCACATTCACCATCAGTGGTAGTTAATGAAAAAAGCTGCGAGATTAAAACTTAGGGCAAAGAATCTCAGAGCCAATACATCTTTGATTACCGCCATTCTAGAACCGTTCTAGAATAAAAAATATAGCGTTAATACTACAATACTTTACGATAACCTGTGATATAATGCATCAAACTACAAGGAGGTGCAATGGATATTACTTATTTACGCATGGCCAGGCGGTTATGGAATGTGGATTACATACCGTATTGGGAGAACAGGGCGAACCAGAGGAAGTGGGTTCGTTCGCTGAGGTTACTGGGTAACAACTGGCTCTTGAAGGAGAAGCTAGGTCCTTTGTTGGAGGACAAGCATGTTGCTCATTGACTTTGTAATTTATGCGGTGGCGCTGATCACGGCTGCGATAGGGGCTATGTTGGCGGTTCTGGTCTTTTGGATTGGCTACATGGTGATGGCTCATGAATGACTGTCCTGTATGTTTCTTGGGCGAGATGGAGCTGACTGAGGCTCGGCTGCATTGGGTCTGTTGGAGATGTGGGTACACAGTCTTTATAAGGAATAACGATGACGAATGAAGAAATAGAAGAAATGGCTGAGTTGTCTGGGCTTTATCTTTATAAAACAAATGAAGAGTTGATTTATTGCCTGACTTACTTTGCCAAACTAGTAGCAGAAAAAGAACGTGAGGAATGTGCAAAGATTGCTGACTCATACGCAGATGGGTTAGAGCGTAATTACTCTGAAATCATTGCGGACAAAATCCGAGCAAGGGGAAATAATGACTGAACAAAAAACAGGATTTACTATTTATAAACCACCTAAACCAGTTGGTTATTGGTGTTTGTATGGAGGTGGACATACAACAAAATTTGCAATGTATGCAAAACCTACTAATGAACAAATCAAAAACACAACAGAATTGTTGGGATGGATTTGGGAGGATGCAAAATGACTAAAGAAGAAATCATTGAGATGGT